>Ga0097691_1000385_pt1 | contig 39821 bp, 29 predicted proteins | sample NGESurdeep072012_8_FD_72858 | JGI IMG/M metagenome (GOLD analysis project Ga0097691, IMG submission 72858) | Arctic peat soil microbial communities from Barrow, Alaska - NGEE Surface sample 210-1 deep-072012 | ecosystem: Environmental > Terrestrial > Soil > Wetlands > Peat ... | reverse complement strand
GTGTCTTCCAAGAGCGCCCGGCTATCGGCACGGGCCAGCCGGAGGGCTCAAAGAACCAGTGGGAATGAAGGCATCGATCTGAATCTTACTTTTCAAGTCATTCCGGTGCAGGGTGGGTTACGCAGCCCGGGGACATCAAATGACCCCGAACCGACCACAATCCGGTCCCGCCCCAGCCGACGGAAGGTGATAGACCATCGCTTCAGCGCCGGCGGCGCACCGTCAGGCATAATCCGGGCTCCGCAGGCATAGCCCGCGAGGTGAATGACAAGGTCGCATTCGCGGACGTAGTCGGCCAGTTTGTCCTATCGAAGGTGCGGCGGCGCGAGGCTTGGCCTCTGATTCATCTGGATCTCGGAAGACAGAGGTGCCGCTAGTGCTTAGGGACACGTTGCTTGATCCGCGCCAACTTGAAGAACTGCTCCTCGGTGATGATCGGGATGTTCAGCTGGTGCGCCCTCATCAGCTTCTTCGTACTCTTACGGCCGCCCAAGATTTCTGCGTGAACGAGACATTCGGCTGAACTCATTGCCGCCGCCCTTTTCGCTACATGACCTCCATGTTCCTCCACATATGGATAGAGCGTAGCAGTGCGAGGCCAGTCCGCGATTTTCCCCGTGAACGCAAAGATGTGGCCCCTAATTCGCTTGGGGATATTTGGCAGTATGCCCCCAAGGCGAATCGCCTTCGCTCGCAACTTCCGCTGGAGTTCTTCCGCCTTCTTGCGTTCTGCCCAAAGGTGCCGATACTGGTCCAGCCAACGCTGGTCGATCCGTTTCGCGTGCGCTCCATGAAAGTGCTCCTTAAAGTAATCGAGGAATTGCTGCACCACTTTGTGTTCGTCAACGAAGACGTTGGTCTCATAATTTTTGCTCAGCCCGCCGCCAGTCAGGTTCGAGGAGCCGACGATCGCGCTCATTCCCCTGCCCTGCCTGACAAAGATCGAGAGTTTCGGATGAAAGAATGTTCTTCCCGGTTGAAAGCGTCGCAGCTCGAAATTAGATTTATGCCGCATTTGCATCGAGCGCAGACGCTCAATAGCCACAGGTTCGGTAGGCAAGTCAACACCGAAAAGCACGCTTCCATGCCCTCCGCTTTCGAGACATCGTTCGAACAAAGGCTCAATTAAATCCATGCCACTCTTCGTAACTAACGCCATCGCACAATAAAAGTTCGAGGCTCTCGGCAAATCTGCTTTGAGCTGTTCCAGCAGTTCGCCCTCACCTTGCAGAGCTTTCATAGATTGCCGTCCCCCTGCCGGTCCGCTTGCTTCGGGTGTGGTTCTTCTTGCGTACAATTCGGCTGCACAGGCCTGTCTCAGCAAACGGCAACCCTGATAGCCGCGAGAGGATCGACAATCCCCGCCCGCAGTTCAACTGCCGGTGGCCAATCTTGTGAGTGTTTCGTGCAGCCTCACCATCGCGAGCGTATCCAGTTCGCAATAATCGAGAAGCTGCTGGCGAGTAACCTCGACCTCAGCGCCTGAGATTTCGCCTCTCCACCCGACGTTCCTACGAGTCTGGACTGAGGCTCCACATCCTGCCCGCTATGGGCGCATTGCGACTTTTGGACGCTTCTGCGCTTCATGTTGAAGCTCTGTTGCGTGGGAGGCTTGAGAGCGGTGCGTCCCCAAAGACTGTTCGCAACCTGCTGGCGTTGCTGCAAAGCATATTCTCACTAGCGCTGGACATTGACCTGATCTCCAGGTCACCAGTGAGAAAGAGTCACAAGCCGGCAGTCAACCGTTGTGAAAAGCCTACGTGGACACCAGAGCAGATGCGCTCGATCATCGAGAGCGTTTCTCAGGTATTTCGTCCCTTGTTCCAGTGCGCGATGCTCACTGGCGCAAGACTTGGCGAGCTGCTTGGGCTGCAATGGAAACACGTGGACCTGGGAGAACGAAGGTTGGAGATCCGCCAGGCGCTCTGGGAGGGGCAACTGGTTGCTCCGAAGACTCATGACAGCACTCGGTCCATTTATTTTGGTCCTGCGTTGTCATCTGCGTTCGAGGCTCAACGGCTCAGTTCGCGCCATGCGAGTCCCGAGTCTTTCGTGTTCTGCAAGCCAGACGGCAGCCCGCTCAATCCTGACGTGCTGCGACGGGATGTGTTGTACCCGGCCTTGGACAGGCTTGGGATTCCGCGGAGTTCCAGGACGGCTGGTTTTCACACTTTTCGGCACTCGGCAGCAAGCTTGATTAATGCCCGTACCGGCAATCTGAAACTTGCTCAGAAGCTGTTGGGACATTCCAATCTGAGCACCACCGCCGACGTGTACACGCACACATCGGCAGAAGCCGACGCAAGTGCTGCGCTCGCCCTAGAACAGGCGATCTATGGCGATCTGTTCGCAATTGTTCCCAAAACTGAGAACACGAACAGCAGCGCAGCGATCAACTAGCAAATGGAAAATCGTGGCTCAACTCGCAACTGGAACGAAAAGAATGACTTGGAAGAAGTTGTTCTGGGAGGGTTTGGTTGCGGGGGGTGGATTTGAACCACCGACCTTTGGGTTATGAGTGCCACCATTCACAGAATCTAATGGACTTACGCGGCGCAAAGAGTAACGTAATGTCACCATTAGGAAGCCTTCGGAATGGCAATTGCCCTCGGATTGCCCTCGTGATCAAGCACATCCGGCACTGTCACTAAACGGAGCCTCGTGGCAGCCTGTGAGCGGCGGGCGTCAGGGTAAGTACGGCTACTTCAACCCAGCGCAACCGTCGTTAGAAATACAAGCTAAGCACCAGTCCCAACGCATTGACCTGTCGATTGGGAGCAGTTCCGGTTTCGTTTTGATGTTCGTAATATGGCTCGAGTTCGTACCGCTTGCGGAACGGAAAGATACAGCCAACACTTTCGGCAGTCCTGCTCCATTTGTGAAAATTGCCGTCGTAGTAAGCTTCAACCCGGATGTAGGGCGTGAAGTGATAGGAACCCAGGGGGAGGGTTCGTTCTGCCGTGAGCCGGTTGCGATATCGCCACGCAAGTTCACCGTCGATAGACCTCAAATCAACCCGGTTTCGATCCGAAAGTAATACGCCCCGGATGAGCGGGTACCTGGCTGTCGCTTCCAGCAGGCCTCGATGCTCGGTTGGCCCATTCGTCGAGGGCATGTATCGATATCCCGCCCGAAACATCAACAGCCGGCTCTTCGATGGATCCAACTCGAAGACAGTGATCCTTTTCAGCTTCACCAGGGGCTTGAAATAGAAGTCGATATTGGGCCCAATCTCGGCATCCGTCCCGTGGCGGTTCTCCCGAGTTGCAGCGGCAAAGAAAGAGACCCGCACATCCGACTTCAAGTTGAAGTAAGTGTCGACTTCGGGCCAGCCTTGTAGCGACTGGGTTTGAGCCGCGAGCTGCGTAGCCAGAACTGCCACTAGCAGCGCCAACGCCGCCGACCATCCCACTTCAGACCAAGGATGCATTTTCGGCCAATGGCACTCTCTCGGATTCCAGCGTACTTCGCGCCAGACTCGGGTTGATGCTGGCCACGGCATCGAACTGGGTCAGGTGGACCTGGCCCGTCAGCTCGTGCAGCAAATGAGACCGTTTCAGGCCATCCATTATGGGGCCTTTCACCTCGGAGAGATCCAGAGTGATTCCGCCGTCCTTGAGGCGCTGGTTGATGGCTTCGAGGCTCTCGAGAGCCGAGTAGTCAATCGTGTTCACTGCCGGGCATTCCAGAATGACGTGGCGCACAGCCGGGTTGGCGGCGACCGCCTGGTTGATGTAGTCCTCGATGAAGCGAGCGTTCGGGAAATAGAGACTTGCATCCACTCGCAGTGACAGAATCTGCGGGTCGGTCACCACGTTGTGGCGGGCGACATTGCGGAAATTCATCGTCCCCGGAATTTGGCCCACAACCGCTACGTGCGGCCGGGAAGTGCGGTAGAGGTGGAGGAAAATCGCGAGGCCCACGCCAGCCAGGAGCCCTGCCTCTACCCCCTCATACAAGGTGAGGAGAATAGTGGCGGCCATCGCGGCAAAGTCGGCCTTCGAGTAAGCATACGTGCGTTTGAGCGCGCCGAAATCGACCAGCGAAAGCACTGCGATGATGATGGTCGCGGCCAGGGTCGCGTTCGGCAGGAAGAACAAGAGCGGTGTAAGGAACAGAGTGGCGAGCGCGATGCCGACTGCGGTGAAAGCCCCGGCGGCGGGAGTTTCGGCTCCAGCCTCGAAGTTCACCACCGAACGAGCAAAGCCGCCGGTGACGGGGAACCCGCCTGAAATCGCCGCGCCGATGTTGGCAGCGCCGAGTGCAATCAGTTCCTGGTCAGGGTCCACACGCTGGCGACGCTTGGCTGCGAGCGTAAGGGCGACCGAGATAGACTCCACGTAACCAACGATGGAAATCAGCAAGGCAGGGACTATGAGCTTCGCCCAGAGACCCATGTCGAAAGGCGGCAATGCGAGTTTCGGCAGACCCTTGGGGACCGTGCCGACGATCTTCACGCCGTGCTCGGTGAGACCCAATGCCCATACTGCTGTGGTGGTCGCAGCGATGGCCAGAACCGGGCCAACCTTCGCGAGGATATCCGCGGGGCGCTCACCCAACCCGAAGCGGCGCAGAAGAGGCTTGAGGCTGCGGCGCACCCAGAAGAGAAACGCAAGCGAACCAAACCCGATCGCAGCTGTGTACGGATTTATGTGCCGGAGATTGGGCCACATCGATTTCAACAGGTCCACGAAGTTCTCGCCTTCCGCGTGGATGCCGAGCACGGGTGCGAGTTGGCCGGCGGCGATCTGGATGCCCGAGGCGGTAATGAAGCCCGAGATAACGGGGTGGCTGAGAAAATTCGCCAGAAACCCCAACCGTAACAATCCCATGGCCAGCAGTAGCAGCCCCGAAAGCACGGCGAGAGCGATGGCTGCCGCGAGATACTCCGGCGTTCCCTGGGACGCGACCGTTGAAGCAGCGGCCGCAGTCATGAGGCTGGCCACCGCCACCGGACCAACCGCGAGTGCACGCGAGGTGCCGAAAATTGCGTAGAGCACCAGCGGCGCGATGGAGGCATACAGTCCGACCTGCGGAGGCAGTCCCACGAGCATGGCGTAGGCCAGAGACTGCGGGATCAGCATGACGGTGACAATCGCTGCAACGATCAGGTCGTTGGCGAAGGTCGTGCTGTTATATCTGGCCCCCCAGTCCAGAATTGGGAGATAACGGCGGAGCATGCTGGAGTGGGTCTTGGAATAGTTCATGCCTGATCTCCGACAGCGGTCCGGGCCGCCAGCTTGGCGAATATAGGCGGCACTGCCAGCAACCCGATGATGACGTGCAGCGGGACCACCAGCAAAACCATCAAGAACATCCCCTCGGGCGGGTTTGTAATGCCATAGAACGCCACGAACCCGGCCGAAATGTTCCGCGAGCTCTGGCCAATCGCCATGACGCTGCGCTGATTCTGTTTCAGGCCGAAGCCGATCACATACGGCACCACAGCCATCACGACCATGAATATGACCCATGCTCCAGGCGCAAAGCTGCCCACGGTAGCGAGCATTTGATTGCCGTAGATCCACAGGCACGTCAGCAAGCAGAGCATCAGAAAGATGCCGCCGGTTTTCTTGACCGGCTTGAATATCTTGGCGGCCACAGCCGGCATGTAATGCCGGATCGCTATGCCAATCAGCAACGGAATCAGCACTAATATGATGAGCGGTTTCGCGAGCGGCCAGGTGCTCAAGGTCAGCCCCTTGATCAGCATCGGTGCCATCAGCGGCATCAACACGACCGTGACGACGGTCCCCAGCAGGATGTAGGCACCGGTGAAGGTCATGTCGCCACGGGCCTTTGACGCAGCCAGCGGCAGAAACGGCGCGATCGGGGCCAGACTGGTCAACATCAGCCCGGCGGCATGCCCCTCTGACAGCGGTAGGACGAGGATGATCAGCCAGGCAAGGGCCGGCCCGACCACCCAGCCCCAAAGCAGGCTCGGCACGAGGAGTTTGGGGCTTCGCAGCCACTTGAGCGCATCTTTCAAATCGCACTCTAGCCCCCCGGCCATCAGGTTTGCCACGGTGAAAACCACCACCGTGATGTTGAACCAAGTCATAATTGACATAGTCTGTTTCCTCGAATTACCCGAAGGGACCGGAGCGGAGCAAGATGCTTCCGAACATCATCGCCCCCACAATCGCTGTCAGCCACGCCACGATGAAGGTCAGGTTCCAGGGCTTGTAAGGCCTATCTGTCCTTAAGCTCCCCACGTAACTCCAGTGTTGAATCGCCGCGACCACGGCGACAACGGTTCCAAGGCCGGTGAGCGTGAGTCCCAGGTTCCGCGGGGCCTGCTGCCTCAAGGCGGCTACGGTACTCTGCTGCTGAATGACCTGAAACAACTCGTAGATGAAAAACCCGAAGCCGATCATCGAAAGAGCTGTTCGAACCCAGGCCATGAGCGTCCGGTCGGCAGCCAGTTTGTTGCTGTCCAGCGCCTGCATGTCGACCAAATTGAGCTCCGGTTGCGGCATCTTTGCTCCTGCGTTGCTCAGCTTTGCGCCCTCGTATGTCTCAAAGTTCGGGTGCTCTGCTTATCCGGCGTTCTTCGTTTGCAATGACTTCAAATCCACGGTGAGCATCGCCCGTGACAACATGCCGCCGGAAATGGTTCGCGCCTTGAATCCGTTCTGCAAAAGGATGCGCGTCGCGTAGTAGGCGCGCTGAGCAGACCGACAAATGACGTGGATCTCGCGGTCGCGGGGGAGTTCGCCGAGACGCGAGCGCAACTGGCCCATCGGGATGTTGACCGCTCCCGGCACGCTTTCGACGACCAATTCCGCCGGCTCGCGCACGTCCAGCAGAAATGCAGTGTCAGCGGAATCCCAGTGTGTGAGCGGCATGTCGCCATGAAGCACATCCGCGGCGACCATTCCGGCGAAGTTCACCGGATCCTTCGCACTGCCAAATTGCGGGGCGTAGCAAAGCTCGGATTCTTCTAGGTCGTAAACCGTCGCGCCCATCTGGATGGCCATAGCCAAAGCGCTGATCCGCTTGTCCACCGCGGGGCCGTCCCTGCCAAGCGCCTGCGCTCCGAGAACTTTCCCGTTGGACTTCCGGAAAATAAACTTCATGGCGATGAACTTCGCGCCCGGATAGTACCCGGCGTGGGAGTTGGGGAATAGATAGATCTTTTCGTAGTCGGTATCGCCGATACGCTTCAGGGTCTTCTCGCTGACTCCGGTCCAGGCCGCAGCACCGTCGAAGAGCCCGATGATCGAGGTACCCTGCGTGCCACGGTAGCGGGAATCACGTCCGGCAATAACGTCGGCCGCGATGCGGCCCTGGCGGTTCGCCGGGCCAGCCAGCGCAATGAGACTCCACTGTCCGGTGCCGAAGTCCTTTACCTCAACGGCGTCGCCGACGGCGAAGATGTCCGGGTCGCTGGTCCGCATGTGCTCGTCTACGCGGATACCTCCGCGTTCGCCGATTTCGAGCCCCGCCGCCTTAGCCAGCGTCGTGTCGGGACGAACGCCGAGCGCGAGGATCACGACGTCGGCCGGATACTTCTTGCCTGACTTCGTTTGCACTTCCAGCGCGCCGCCATCCAGTTGTGTGAATCCGGCGACCCCGTCATCGAGCGCCAGGTTCACGCCGTTTCTCGTTAGATGTCCTTCGACAAGATTGGCCATCTCGCGGTCCATGGGAGCGAGGACCTGATCGAGCATCTCGACGAGAGTCACGTTGAAGCCGAGATGGACCAGGTTTTCGGCCATTTCGAGGCCGATGAAGCCACCGCCGACCACTACCGCATGGCGAACAGGCTTCACCATCTGGATGCCCGAATAGTTGGACATCCCCGTCAGGAAAGTCGTGCCGCGTTCCACCCACTCGCGAACCGCCCTGGCGTCCGGCACGGTGCGGACATGGAAGATCCCGGGCAGATCGATGCCCGGCAGCGGCGGACGTACGGAAGGCGCCCCGGGTGAAAGCACCAGTTTGTCGTACGTCTCAGTCGTGACCTCGCCGGTTGTGACATTGCGCAGGTCTACCGTTTTCTTCTTTGGCGAGATGGCGATTGCCTCGCAGTCCGTCCTCGCATCGATCGCGAAGTGCGCGCGGAAGAGCTGCACGCTCGCTACCAGCAGGCTCGATTCCTTGGGAATCACGCCGCCGACGTGGTAAGGCAGTCCGCAGTTCGCATACGAGACGTACGGTCCGCGTTCGACCATGATGATCTCTGCTTTTTCATCCAACCTGCGCAGTCTTGCCGCACAAGACGCACCGCCCGCCACTCCACCAACAATGATGACTTTCATGATTTGTCTCCATTCAAACGATCAATAAACCGGTATGGCTATCTTGCTACTGCGACCAGAGGCCTCGTCGATGATCATCTTTTGGTCGCTGGATTAAAGGTCAAATCTCGACCGTCTATCACGAATAGTCGGAACTCGTTTTACTAATTCACGTCAGTCGTGCCGCACATCTACTTCGTCGCTGCCAGGTTCTGCAGCCGCATCTCTTCCCATTCCGACATGCTCGACGGAACATGGAACCACTCTTCCGCGGACACCGGCACCATGTTGATTGCCTCAGTCGTGCATGCAATCACGCATACTCCACACCCGATGCACTTCGCCCGCTCGACCTTAGACTTGCAATTCTCGTCGTCGGCGATGGCATCAACTGGGCAACGCTCCTGGCAGACGCCGCAGGCAATGCACGCCTCTGAGTCGATGACGGCGCGGTAGTTCGATCGCTGTGGCCCTTCTTCCAGCCCGGCGAGAGTCTTGCCCTGGAAAACGCCACAGCAACAATCGCAGCAGTTGCACGTACCCACGAACTGAGGAGACTCGGCTGACATAGTGAATCCATAGAACGCGAGGTGAACGTGCCCCATCTGCTCGAGCTCGGCAAGGAGCTTGGACGCGTCCTCCGCGTTCAGCACGTTTTCCCCGAGCGGGGTTTGCGGCGGCAGTCCGACGAATCCACAACGCTTCATTGGCTGCTTGCAGCTGTGGCCGTGCAACAACTCTTTTTCCCGTTTGCAGACGCAGTCAATGACGAGGAAGCGTTCGTGCCGTTGGAAATGACCGTCGATGTTCAGATGGGGCTCCATCGTCTTCATCAGCTCAGGCTTGAGCGAGCCTCGCACCGGAACAACGCCGAGCACGCCGGGCCGTGGCGAAAAGATCCGCTCACCACCACCTTCAATCACATACTGCTCGAAAAGCTCAGCAAATTCCTTGTCTAGCAGCCGCATGTTGGCTTCGTACCAGCCAACCAGGAACGGCCCCAACCGGTATCGTTTCTCGCCCACGACCGTAGGCGCGAGGCCGGGTGCCGCCATCCCGGGCGAGTCCAGACGGACTAGGCGTTTAGGAATCAGGCTCTCTAGCGTCTCTCTAACCTGTGCTTCGTCACGACCAACTCGCTTCGCGATTTCAGCAGCAGTTTGGGGAAAGCGCGTCAGTTGTCCGGCGAGCCAGACCTCTTCGGGGGTGAAAGCCTTTTTGATCAGGCGTAGTTCCGCTCGGGAGGGTGTTCTTGCAAATCCATGGGGAAGCGCATCCATCGCATCCACGAGCCGCTCGTAGATGTCTTCCGAGTATTCAGCATTGCTCATCGATTGTCCGCCTTCCAAACCCTCATAATTCAGGCCACTCCTATGTTGTGACCGCCGCTTTCTGAACATTGCGGCCGAAAACTTCGTCGATGATCGCCTGCAAGTGCGCCACCAATTCAGGACTGGGCGACTTGTAGTCTTCCAGTTCGTACACCCAGCCAAGGAACTGGTACTTGCCTAGCCCGAAGCGGTGATAGGGCAACAACTCGTAGTCGATTACGTTCTTGTAGGGGCGAATGAAAGCCAGGACCGCACGGATGTGCTCTTCGTCGGCATTGATGCCGGGAATCAGCGGCGTGCGTGCGATGAAGTCTATTTCAGGAAAAGTCTCGTAAGCTTTTTTGAAGTTCTCCAGGATCCGCTTGTTGTCCACGCCGACCCACTTCTTGTGCCGCTCCGGGATCGTCATCTTGTGGTCGTGGAGCATGGTATCGACGTGGGGCAGGGCCTGTTCCAGGAAGCGCCAAGGCACGTTACATGCAGTCTCAATCGCAGTGTTGAAGCCGCGATCGTGCGCGCCCTTCAATAGCGCTGCACTGAAGTCGGGCTGCAGCAGGCATTCGCCACCGCTCAGCGTCATCCCGCCGCCGGTTGTGCGGTAGAAGGAACTGTCCTTCTCCACTTCATCCAGTACCTGGTCGACAGTCATTCGTTCTCCGAAGAGATACAGCGCCTTCGTCGGGCAAACCGCAACCGTCTCTTCGCCACAATTGCTGGCCAGGTCCCAGTTGACAAGGATCTTGTCATCGGGACCGTCGACGACATAGAAGGCGCCTTCCGGACAGGGAGGCTTCAAACACGCGCCACATTCCTTCCTGCCGGTACACAGCTTAGGGTCATACGCCAGTTCCGGCTTCTGACGGATGCTCTCGGGATTGCCGCACCATTTGCAACGCAGCGAGCATCCCTTCAGGAAAACGGTGGTGCGGATGCCGGGACCGTCGTGGCTGCAATAGCGCTGGATGTTCAGGACTGTTCCGGTCGGAGCGGATGAGTTGTTGGCTTGATTGTTCACAGCTCCCTCCCGAGGCAGATGCCGAGGGATTGGGCGATCTTGATGAACTCGCTATCCGCAGGCACTGTTCTGACTTTGTTGATCGCTTCCGAGAGCGGTACGTATTGAATGTCGGGCGGAGCAAAGGCCATCATTACTCCGTATTTGCCAGATCGCATTGCCCGTACAGCCCCAGCCCCGTAACCCAGACCGAGTTGGCGGTCGACTGCAGTTGGAGCACCGCCCCTGACCCAGGGACCCAAGACGAGGGGGTAAGTTTCCTCAGCGATCAGCAGCTGTAGCTTGTTCGCCACAGTTTCGGCCGCACGACCCGACTGCTGAATGACGTGCTCGCTGGCCTCACCCGTCGCGAGTGGCGAGAGGGAAGCTTTTAAGGGATCGACGGATGGTTTATCCGCCTGCGTTTGGGCGTCATCGACGAACTTCGCCCCTTCGGCCACCACTACCAGCCCATAAGGCCTCTTGGGTGTCACCTTTTCCTTCAACCTTGTCGCGACCTTTCTCAGATCGCAGGGAATCTCGGGAATCAGCACCGCGTCGGCCCGCGCTGCGATGCCGGCCTGCAGCGCCAGCCACCCGGCCTGTTCTCCGAGGACCTCCACCACTCCGATCTTGCGGGCGGACTGTGCCGCCTGACGAACCCGGTCCAGCATCTCGACGGTGAAGCTCAGTGCGCTGTTGAAGCCAAAGGACACCATCGTGGCGGCGATGTCATTCTCGATCGACCTTGGAACGCACACCACATTCAGCCCTTTGCGGTGGAGCTTGTAGAGAATACTCAGCCCCCGGCCGCCAACCACAGAAATCAATCCATCAATGTTTTCTACCTTCAGCCTTTGCAACAACTGATCGGACATGTCCACTTCTTCGACCATGCCGTCTTCCGTCACCTGGCGGACGTGGAACGGATCGACCCGGAGCGATTGCCCCAGGACACCCGAGCCGGCCGGATCCAGGTTCTCGATCAGTTGAGCGTCAAGCGTGACGAGTCCGCCATCGGGGTAGCGGTCCGGATGCAGCAAACCATCAAACCCATCCCGGATGCCGACCATCTCCCATCCCAGTCTGCCCGCTGCCAGAGCCGCTCCCATAATCACGGCATTCAGCCCTGGAACGTAGCCGGCTCCCACATTGATAGCAATGCGTCTGAGGAAACTGCCATGACCTATTTCTGTAGACATGATTTGCCTCTCGTATTAATGCGTCTTGCGTAGGTATTCATTGCTTCCCGACCTTCCAGGCCGTGGCGTCCAAGGAGGAAATTCCGGTACGGCGTGACGGGAGTGCCACGCCGTACCGGTTAAGTTGAGGTCAGCACCTGCCGAACTCTTGCTCGGTGCGGGCAATGATCTCGTCCTGGACGCCCGGGTGCAGTCTGGTGAAGAAAGCGCTGAAGCCCGCCACCCTCACGACGAGGTCGCGGTAGTTCTCCGGGTGCTTCTGCGCGTCCCTGAGTGTCGCGGTGTCCAGCACGTTGAACTGGATGTGGTAGCCATCGTTGTCCATGTAGGTCTTGATGAGGTTCAGCAGGGTCTCCCGGCCCTTGCGGGTCTTGAGCTGGTTCGGTGGGAGCTTCATGTTCATGTGAGTCGCGGTGTACTTGATGGAGTCCTGGCTCTTCGCTGCGGACATCGCCAACGCGGTCGGCCCCTGGACGTCGGTTCCGGGCATGGCAGACAGACTGCCGTCGGTGAGCGCCACTCCAGCCCTCTTTCCGGTCGGCAGAGCTCCCGTCACGAGACCCATCATGTTGTGGATGCTCTTCGTGTAGGCGTCCGGCGCCGACTGGATGTCCCGGCTGATGTAATTGCCGCCCCCATCCACATTCTGGAAGGCCTGGAAGATGGAGCTGTACACCCTGCGAACGAACCGGTTGACCTCCGGGATGTCGTTACCGTGTTTTGGGGCTTCGTAGCACAGCTTCCGAACGCTCTCGTACTTGCCCTCGAAGTTGGCGGCCAGGGCCTGCTTGAGTTCGGCCATAGTCAGCTTCTTTTCGTCGAAGACCAGGTGCTTTACGGCCAGCAGCCCGTTGGCTGCGTCGACGCCACCCACGACGATCTGCGCGACCGTGTAGTAGTTGGCCCCGCCGTTCCAAACCTCGGTACCGCTCTCGATGCAGCCCCCGGTCAGGATGGAGCGCCATGTGACGGGCAGGTACTCGGCGCACAGGATGCTGGCGATCCAGGCCTCCTTGCGGAGCGTGTCCTCGCAGAACTGGAGCTGCTGCTCGAAGGCTGCGTACAGTTCTTCGAAGTTTTTGAAGGTCTCCGGATCTCCGCTCCTGGGTCCGAGCTGCTTTTTGGTGCGGGGATCGAAACCGTCGTTCATCGTCAGCTCGAGGATTTTCCCAAGGTTCGGCTGCCCTTCCACGGGGTGCCCGGTCTCATACGGAATGTAGCTCCCCACGCAAGCACCCACACAAGTGCGCCTGGCTTTTTCGAGCGTGATGCCCTTCTTGCTGTTCGCGAAGAGGTTCAGGGCGCGCTTGATCATCACGTCGCCGTTAACGAACTGAGGCATGCCGACGCCGGTGTCGATGACGTCGAGGACCTTCTCCAGGAACCTACCGCTCATCTTCTCCGTGTAGCAGCAGGACAGCGGTGGCTGCGGCAGTTTCAGGTACTTCGCCGCATCGAGGATCAGGTAGTCCATCTCCGCGGTGGCGTCTTCCCCGTCCTCGGTGAAGCCGCCGAGGGTGATGCTCTGGCCGAGGTCGGCAGAGTTCTGGAGCGCGACCTTCTGCCCGTAGTAGTAACCGATCTCGTTCAACTTGATGAACAAGAGCTTCAGCAGGTAGGTCGCTTCCTCCGGGCCGACCAGGCCCGCCGCCTTGTCACGCTGGTAGAACGGCTCGAGGTTCTGCCCTAGGTAGGCCTCCGAGTAGCCGCAACCGACCTGCTCAATCTCCGCGCAGATGTGACACAGGAAGTGGCACTGGATGGCCTCCCGCAGGTTCCGGGCGGGGTGCTCGGGGACCCATTCGCAAACCTCCGCGATATCGAGCAGTTCCTGCTTGCGTTCGGCATTCTTCTCCTTCGCCGCCATCTCGCGGGCCAGCTCGGCATAGCGGTGCGCCAGCCGGATGATGGCCTTCATTGTGATCAGGCAAGCCTCGTAGAAGTAGAACTTCGAGGCGTTCGGCAGCCGCAGGTCGAGGGCCATCTGGCGCTCCGCGACATCCTTGATGATGCTCGCGAGCCCCTCGTTGTAAACCCGGGGGTAGTTCAGGTTGCCGCCGCCGCCCGGCCAGGACATGAACTCGGCCACGAGACCTGCCTGGTAGACCGGGGCCGGGTCATAGCCGTACTTCTTGATGAAGATCTCGTCGGCCCGCGGCCGCAGTGCCCACTTGTCCCAGTACTCGAGCGCCCACTGGTTCGCCTTCCGTTCTTCTGGGGTCTTCGAGTTCTCGACCGTCTTCTCTTCTTTCATCCACTGCACGTTCCATTCCGGGTACGTGTAGACGCCGTTGACGGTGCTCGCCATGCTGCCGACGATTAGGTTCTCGTCAATGTACAGCTTCTTCTTCTCGATCACTTGCTCGAAGAACTTGGCTCTACGGATGATCTGCTGGTAGCCCGCGGTGTCCTCGTAAACCTCTGCCATGATCCGGACCCGCTCGTTGTCGATCCCCTGGGGCGTGCTCATGTGCTGCTCTTTCAGCCGATCGACCCTTTCGTTATCAACCTTGATGTGCGTTTCGGGTTGCGTCATAGTTGCTGTGCTCATCTTGATTTCTCCTTGTGCCTCGTTATGAGGGAAAACTTTTTAATCGTGCAATGCGCTTACACTGATAAACCTCAAACTTTTTGCGCCAGCTCCAATCCATCAAGTTCTGGTGCAGTCCGGAACTCGAGAGTCGGGGAACGGAGCTCGGTTTCACCAGTTCACCCCTGGCGTTTAGGAAGCACCATCCGCTCCGGTGTGAGCTTCTTGGTCCACGGACATCCCGAGTTCTTCCAGCCGTCCTTCAATGGCTGGGCCTGAGCCACACTGTCAGAGTCCGCATTTACATCTCCTTCCATGCCGTCCACGATGTTGTAGACATGCTTGAAGCCCGCTTGGGCCAGCAGGTTGACCGCGATGGCACTGCGACCACCGGATCGGCACATGAGCATGAGCGTGTCATCAGGGCTGGCGACTTCTCTACACCGCGAGACGAAGTCCGGGAGGGGCTTCATCGGGAAATTCTGTTTTTCGTTGTCCCACTCATAAATCTGGATGGCAACGGGAATCTTCCACGCCATCGTGGGATGACCGACAAAGAGGTATTCCTCAGGAGTGCGGACATCGATGATCTTGACTTTGTCAGGCTCGGCTTTCCACTTCTCATAGGCTTCCTTGGCGGTTACATAGAGTCCCAGCACCGTCTGTTTGCCTTTGGGAAGATTTGCATTTGGATCAGTCATATTCACTTCTCCTTCAGCCTGTCGTGCGCAGTGCGTCATCGTAGCCGTGCTCATCTTGATTTCTCCTTTTGCGTTGCCATGTAGAACATTGCTTAATCAGGGCGAAGCGCGTTCAAGCTGAGACACCTCGAGCCGTTTGCACCAGCTCCAATCCACTAACTTCCTGTACAGTCCAGAACTCGAGGACCGGCGGAATAGGACTCAGCTCCATCAAGAGCAGCAGCCTTTTGTAGTTGTCCGATTGAAGGTGACGGGTCAGGTCGTCTAGGGTCTCCCAATTCGCTTCCAGCACAAGCTCGTCCGGGTTTTGCCAGCTTTGTAGCAACCGACATGTCAGGCATCCCCGTTGAACCTGTGCGGGCCCGGACAGCGAAATGAGGGCTTTGCCGACTTCTTGGCGTTTTCCCTTCGGTGCACAAATGGTCAGCTGTTCGATAATCATTTCGCTCCCGTCCGGTGAAATAGCTCTCAGCCAGGCAGGTTCCCATCGCGGTGATGCGAAGGAGAACGCGCCGTGCAAACCAATATCGACGACTTGGTAGTGCAGGGCAGTGGCCAAACCGCGGCCAACCCTGGTCGGAAGAGCTAAGTTATAAGAATGGATTGAGATGCTTGCGAGAGAGGGACGTAGTCGGAAGCAACGGACTGTCCGCAGAACAGTGGAGTTTGGAGTTTTTCTCCAATAGGTTGGAGTTTCCGATTGGCCAGCGAACTAGCTGGGCCGGATAATCTTGAGCTTCTTCATTCTGGCCTCAAGAGTCGTCGGCTTTAACCCTAAGATTTCTGCAGCGCCTCCTTTTCCTCGGATACGCCAGTCAGTTGCCTGCAGCACTCTGTGAAAATGCTCCGATTCAACTTCGCCAAGACGGCGCATCTTGGGTGCAGGTTTCTCCTCGGCTTCAGGTATTTCTGCCTTGAAAATAGGCCCAGTGGTGAGAATGAGGCTTCGTTCAATGACATTGCGAAGCTCGCGCACGTTCCCAGGCCACGCGTACTTCTGAAATTTCCGCATCGTGCTGGCCTGCACTCCGTCGAAGTTTCTTCCAAATCGGGTGCCAAATTCTCCCAGAATGTGCCAAACCAGCGCGGGAATATCCTCCAGGCGGTCCCTCAGGGGAGGAACCACGATCGGAAAAACGTTGAGCCGGTAGAAGAGATCGGGACGGAATTTGCCTTCCCTCACCATGGCTGGCAGGTCTCGACTGGTGGCCGCAATCACTCGCACGTTTACCTTGATCGTTTTTGCGCTGCCTAGACGTTCGAACTCGCCCTCCTGCAGAACCCGCAAGAGCTTGGCTTGCACTTCAGGAGGGAGTTCTCCAATTTCATCCAGGAATATTGTTGACTGGTCAGCCAGCTCAAATCTTCCGATCTCTCTGGCGAGAGCTCCGGTGTAAGCCCCCTTCTCACGACCAAAAAGTTCGCTTTCGATCAAAGTCCCCGGAAGTGCCGCACAGTTGGTCTTGACCATCACCCGCCTGTTGCGTCCGCTCATCTCGTGGATGGTTCTCGCGACAAGCTCTTTGCCCGTCCCAGTTTCGCCAAGAACCAGGACTGTAGAATCTGTGCCAGCAACCTGCTCCGCCTTCTTCAAAACAGCACGCATTGCCGCACTATTGCCTACGACAATTTTGTGGCTGTACTCAAGCTTGATCTCTTGCCGTAAGTAACTGTTTTCCTGCTCGACCTGTTCCTTCAATCGCTGAATCTCAGCGTAGGCGGTTTGCAACTTTTCGTCCACTTGCTTCCGCATGAGGGCGTTCGCGAACACTTCGGCGATAGCCTGGAGGCGCGAGATCTTCACAGCGTCCCATCGCTGCGGATCACGCATGCTGCTACAGGACAGTACTCCTACCACCCGGCCGCCAACCCGCAAGGGGACGACCAACGATGACTTGATTCCCTGCGACTCCATGAACTCTCTTTCTAAGCGTGCCTCGGCGGGTAAATCTTCTGGCGCGTTCGCAATTACCGTTTCCCCCATCTTTATGCGTCGTGAAAGCCACGGCATTAAGATGTGCAAAAATCCCTTTGAATACTCTGGAAATCCCCCACGAGTCCACGCATGGGTGATGAGGATCTCCTCCGAGTTGGCCTGGACAAAGCCTATGCTGGAACGATCGCCCCCCAATATTTCCGCGAGGATCTTCAGCCCATTCGCAATCTCTCCATCCACACGTTCTGGGGAGAGATTGATGAAAGTCGCCGACAGCGCCGACATTGTCCTTTCAAATTCCGCCTGCTTCAGCAACTGTTGCGCGGCGAGCGTTCGCTCAGTGCGATCGCGAACTATGCCGATTATCAGTTTGTGAGCACCGGACTGCACGGCACGCAAACCGACTTCGACCGCCAATTCGCTGCCATTTTTATGCATCCCCCAGATATCGCGTGCGGCAATCATGGGCTGGCCGCCGGGTTCCGATACATATCCCTTGCGCCGATCGACATGAGCGGTTCGGAATCGATTCGGTATGAGTGTTTCTATCTGCGCGCCGATCAACTCCTCCCGGTCATAGCCAAACATCTGAAGGCATTGCACATTCAGATCGACGATGCGGCCCTTCGAGTCACAAGCCAGCATGGCATCAGGAGCGTCCTCGAACAATGTCCAGCGGTCCTCCGGCGTGAGCTGCAGGTTGAGATGTTCACCGCTGGCGGACGAGTCTTGTTCTGACGATGTGGGAGGTTCGATGTCGAGCAGACGGGCTCCTGAAGGACTGAGACTCTTTTGATTCATCCTGCGCACTCCCGCGACTCAGCGGGTACAAGAGTACGGGACCGAGCCATTTTGGGGGATAAGAAGAGCTTAGGCTGCTGATTCGGCCCCGTCAATCCAATATGTTGGAGGTGTTTTGGAGGACGTTCAAACATACGTTGGAACGCTCCCGTTCGTCGCCTCGGCAAGTTATTGAAGTGAAGGTAGTTAATAGTATCTGCCGTTCCATTCCAGTTTGGCGTGCGACGTGCATTACCTGAGTGTCAGCAATCGCGCAAAAGCAATAGCACGTATATACCCCAGAGGTAGCTTGAGCGCATGCGCAACGCCAAGTGCCCATTAAGACATACGGAGAAATACCGCGGAGGCGGTAACGATGAAGAGCAACCACAGTTTCAGTAGAAACTTGATAATTCACGCCGTTCGAGAACTCACGGCAATCCTCTGCATCGGTGTACTGATGCCTTGCAGCCCGGCGTCGGCGACAGCTCAGACTCAGTTGCCCGACGCTCCGTCCGCGCAGGCGGCGGCCAAAATCCCGGCCGATCAGCTCGATTCACTCGTCGCGCCGATCGCGCTCTACCCCGATCCGTTGCTCAGCCAGACGCTGGTGGCTTCCACATACCCCCTAGAGGTCGTCCAGTTGCAGCAATGGCTGGCTCAGAACAAGGGCCTGAAAGAGAAAGCGCTGGCTGACGCGGTAAAGAAGCAGGACTGGGATCCCAGCATCCAGTCGCTCGCCGCACTGCCCGACGTCGTCAAGCTACTGTCCGAGAACATCAAGTGGACGACCGACCTTGGCAACGCCTTCCTCGCACAACAGAACGATATGATGGACGCGGTCCAGCGCATGCGCAAGAAGGCAAAAGATGCCGGAAATCTGAAATCGTCCGACCAGGTGAAGGTGGAAACGAAGTCCGTCGCAAGCACACAGGTCATCGTGGTGGAGCAGGCGAGTCCAACGGTTGTCTATGTGCCGAGCTACAACCCAACGGTCGTGTACGGTGCGCCCGTTTATGCCTACCCCCCGATCGCCTATCCGCCGCCGGGCTATTACGCCGCTGGCATGGCGATTTCTTTTGGTGTCGGTGTTGCGATGGGAGCGATGTGGGGCGGCGGATGGGGTTACAACTGCGGATGGGGCGGCGGCAATAACAACATCACTATCAACAACAACAATAACTTCGTCAACAACAGCAACCGGCAGAACGTCAACGGTGGAAATCGGGTCAACGGCGGCAACAGCAACTGGCAGCACAACCCGCAACATCGTGGCGGAGCGCCATACTCTGACCGCGCCACCGCGAACAAATATGGCGGAACAGCGCGTGGCGACTCCATGCAGTCGCGCCAAAATAATGCGCGTCAGAATCAAGCGCGCCAGCAGCCCGCAGGCGGTGCTGGCAATCGCGGCGCGAGCGCAGGCAACATGAGTTCAAACCGTGGATCGGGACCCAGCGCAGGTACGGCGAACCGTGGCAACAGTCCGAGCGCCGGTAACATGAGCTCGAACCGCGCCACCGGTGCCAACAGCGTCGGCAACCAGCAGGTCCGTAACACCCCCAGCTCCACCAACAAGAATGCTTTTGGCGGCGCGGGCAGCGGCATGAGCGGTAGCTCAGCACGCGCCAGCAGCTCACGCGGCTCCTCCAGCATGAGCGGCTCTCGCGGAGGTGGCGGTTCCCGCGGCGGCGGTGGCGGCGGAAGGCGCAGGTAGGAAGGCACATCATGACGAGCGAGGAACTTATGAAATCAAGAATGTTGATTGCGACAAAGCGAATTTCGACGATCGTTCTTGTCCTGGTGGGCCTGTGCTGTATGTTGCCGGTCGTGAGCATGGCACAAGCCCAGCCCGCTGCAACAAGCGCGGCAACCGGTCCCAAGGGCTTCGATACTCCTCAGGCAGCAGCCGACGCGCTGATCAAAGCAGCGGGAAACTTTAACGTGCCGGAGTTGCTGGCGATTCTTGGTCCCGAAGGCCAAGATCTCGTTGCTTCCGGCGACCAAGTGGAAGACAAGAACAACGCCCAAGCGTTTGCCAAAGAGGCGGCGGCCAAAAACTCGATCGAGATTGCCAAGTCCAACCCGAACCGCGCCACACTCATTGTTGGTACGGAAGAGTGGCCTGCTCCGATTCCGATCGTGAAGAAGAACGGCAAGTGGTACTTCAACACCAAGGAAGGAAAGCAGGAAATTCTCTTCCGCCGCATCGGCGAGAATGAACTCAACGCCATCACCGTCTGCCGCGGCTTCGTGTCCGCACAGATTGAATACGCCTCCGAAATCCACGACGACTCCGGGGTAAACCAGTACGCGCAGAGGATCATTAGCACGCCCGGCAAGCAGGATGGCTTGTTCTGGAAGAACGCTGATGGCACTCCCGGCGGCCCCATCGGCGAAGCAGTAGCCGACGCGCTGGCCGAAGGCTACACCGCCGGCAAGGGCGGATTCCATGGCTACTACTTCAAGATCCTCAAGGGCCAGGGCCCGGATGCCCCCAACGGTGCCATCAACTATGTCATCGAAGGCGTGATGATCGGTGGCTTCGCTCTTGTCGCCGTGCCCTCCGAGTACCACGTCACCGGCGTCAAAACGTTCATCGTGAACTACGACGGCATCGTGTACCAGAAGGACCTGGGGCCGGATTCGCTGAATATCGTAAAGAGCATGGAACTCTACAACCCCGATAAAACCTGGCAACGGACTGATGACGAGTGGCCGCCTTCGACAACAACGGCTGCGCCGTAGTCAAGGAGACAAACATGGCTAACGTCCGTTCCGACGCACTCGTATTCTTCGGAGCTACTGGCGACCTGGCTTACAAGAAGATCTTTCCCGCCCTGCAGGCGATGATCAAACGAGGCAACCTCGATGTTCCGGTCATCGGCGTGGCCAACGCTGGTTGGAATCTCGACCAGCTTCGCGCCCGGGCTAAGGACAGTCTGGAAAAACGCGGCGGCCTTGATCCGCAAGCTTTCAAGAAGCTGAGCGGACTGTTGCGCTATGTCGATGGTGACTACAAGGATCCCGCAACTTTTCAGAACCTGCGCCGTGAACTGAAAGACGCTCGGCGGCCAACCCATTACTTGGCGATTCCACCCGTCCTCTTTGAAACCGTGGTGCAGGGACTCGTCCAGTCGGGCTGCGGCGACGGAGCGAGGCTTGTGTTGGAAAAGCCATTTGGCAACGACTTGGCGTCCGCGCAAGAACTCAACCGGGTGTTGCTGAACGCGTTCAAAGAAACCGAGGTTTTCCGTATCGATCACTATCTCGGAAAGAAGCCGATCCACAACATGCTGGTTTTTCGCTTCGCTAATGCATTCATGGAAGCATTCTGGAACCGGAATTTCATTGCGAGTATCCAGATAACCATGGCCGAAGACTTCGGCGTGCAAGGCCGCGGTGCCTTTTACGATCAGACCGGCACGATTCGTGATGTTATCCAGAATCACCTGTTCCAGTTGCTCAGTAATCTGTGCATGGAGCCTCCGGCCAGAACCGACAGCGAGTCCATTCGCGATGAAAAGGTGAAAGTGCTCAAGGCCATCCCGCCGCTGGCAGTGGGAGATCTGGTGCGGGGCCAATTCCGCGGATATTTGGACGAAAAGGGGGTTGGCACGAACTCTACAGTGGAGACGTTTGCGGCAATGCGACTGAACATCAATTCATGGCGATGGAAGGGCGTACCGATCTATATTCGCGCGGGGAAATGCCTGCCGCTCACCTGCACGGAAGTGTTTGCCCGCTTTCGCAAGCCTCCTACTGTAATCAAGGAAAGCGAACTATCGCCGAACCATATGCGGTTGCGTATCAGCCCGGATATCGCTATCGCAATCGGCACCATGGTCATGGGCCCAGGCGAGCAAATGACGGGCCAAACGGTGGAGATGTTGGCGAGCCGCCAACCTCGCCCCGAGGAAATGGAAGCTTATGAGCGAGTGCTCGGCGATGCGATTGCCGGCGACGCCACACTCTTCGCGCGGCAGGACTACGTCGAGGAAGCGTGGCGAATTGTGGATCCAGTACTGAAGCAAGGATCTCCGTTGCATGCCTACGAACCGAACACGTGGGGACCAATCGAACTCGACCAGCGACTGGCGCCGCGCGGTGGCTGGCACAATCCCACGGCAGATGTGCAGGAACAATTCTCGCTGCCAGAGCAGATGTGAACCGACCAGATTCGCTGGTGTGCGGGTTGAAGCTGTCCGGAGCTGACTCTGGCCTTGGCATGTCGTAGTTGGTCAGGAGGTCACGGACGAACCGCGATACTTCAACGCGAATCTGGTGGCGAGGCCGTTCACCGCGTGGTGACGGTAAAAGTGTCTGGAGATTCCAGACGGCCGCGCCTTGCGTGTTGAAATCAACCGAAGAGAGTATTCATACCAATAGATATCCGCCACTGAGGAGCGATTATGCCGACCGCAACAGCAAATGCACCAAGCCGCACAAAAGACGGCAAACAACTACCGAAGAGGGAGCCTGTAACCCCGAGCTGGGTGGGACGCGTGCCCCAACTCAGGCCGGGCCAGTATGCCGATGGCATGCCCATCCATACGCCGGAGTATGTCTGCTGCAAGCTCATTCTGCGGCCTAACAAGTTCCATTCGCGCGAAAGCTTCTTCGACTTCGGTAAGGTCTTTAAGGAGCCCGCAAAAGAGTTCGGCGTGAAGTACACGACGGAAGGCTTCATCGAACAGCCGGTCAAGATCCGCGAAGTGCTGTTTATTGACACAGATGACTTCCGCCTTTACAACAACGCCTTCATTCTTCGCCGCCGCATCCCCTACAAAGACGGCTTCCCCATCGGCGAGCCCGAAATCGTCTTCAAGTACAGGAGTGGAGAATTGCAGACGGCGGCCGAGACCGACGTCCGGCCGAACATCCTCGGCGACCACCGGGTCAAGTTCAAGGTCCAGGCCTTGCCACTGAAAGAGAAGCTTGGCGGCATCCGTCTGCTCTACTCCCACAACGTCCAGTTCTATCGCGGCGCCATCGGAATGGGCCGCGAAAATATCGAGGACATGGATGCTCTGATCGACATACTCCCCGCGCTTGCGAAGGTCAGGAAGACCCCGAAGGAACAGATCCATCTGGTCAGCAACACCATTGTCGAGGAGGTCCTCCAGGATATCGGCATGCTCGACTTCGGCGACGGCCTGACCTGCAAGGCCAACGTGGCCATCTGGCGCACCCGCGGCGAGCACCGTCCGCTCATCGGGGAGTTTGCTTACCAGTTTAGATTCAAGGACCGCTCCCAACTCAGCCCCGACGCTCTGCGCCGTACCGAAGCCTTCTTTATCGGACTTCAGTACTCCGCCGAAGCGTACATCAACCTGGGTGCCACCAAGACGGCCACGGTGTACCGGTTGCTGGGAAACCCACCCAAATCGCACGAATGACAGCGCCGCGATCACTTTCACGAAAAGCCGAGACGCTCGCTCAGCGCCTCGGCCTTTCTTACGACCGCCTCCTCGGAGTTCGGTTTGCCATAAACGTTCTCATCGCCAGCAGCATTGTCTGGTTCACTCTTGGTGCCCTCCACGACAGCAGTCCGATATGGGCGATTGCCTCTTTGGTTGCCGCCTCCGACCCTGAGCCGCAGCAGGCGCGCCAGCTGTTTCGCAGCCGCATTATCAATGTGGTGGTCGGCTGTGTCGTTGGTTTCGTTTTCCTCTTGCTCGGCAGCGGCAAGCCCCGGATGGTCCCTGTTGCACTTGCCGTCACGGTCCTGATCTCCACCTATCTGGTACGCGTTAGGACCATGTGGCGGCAGGCCCCTATCACCGCGGCGATCATCATTGCCGCCAGTCTCGCTAGCGCCTCCACCAAGGTTGGACTCGAACGCGGGTTGCACAGGGTTGCCGAAGTGCTCTTCGGCAGCATTGTGGGCGTGTTGGTCAGTTTTCTCATGTCGAGGGTTTGGCTGATTCGCAGCCCCGAAAATCGAGCCACACGGGAGCGAAGTTGAAGAGGAGCAAGTCAGCATACGTAGCTATTTATGCGCCCATCGCCCCGCCAGTTTCCAACATCTACCTTTGAGACTTGCGACGGCTATCCGTAGACGTGCCGAAACGCCGGAACATTTGGAAAGGTTTTCATGCTGCAGAAAGCAAGAACACGACCCGATTTATTCCTGCTGTTATCACTCCTCCTAATCATTCTCGTCTATCCGGTGCTCGACCACGGTGATATCCGGCGGGTAATCCTTGGGGTTCTGATGTTTCTGCCGGTAACCCTGGCGATCATCCGGCTTTCGGAAATTAAGAGTTGGGTTTGGCCGTCAGTCGCGCTCATGGTGAGTGCAGTGATCGCCTCCATCGCAAACACTTTCGTTGCCAACCGGTACCTGGTGGGCGCGAAATGGGGATTGCTGACTGTCTTCTTCGCAATTACCGTCGTCGGCCTATTCTCCTATTTGAAGAATGCCCGCAGTGTTAAGGACGAGCACCTTTACACTGCGATCAGCATTTACCTTTTGCTCGGGATGCAGTGGTTTGCTCTCTACTCCGCCATTAATGTCTTCTTCCCGGGGGCGATCCTGCAAAACCACGCCGCATTAGCGGACCGTCAAAGCGAACTGCTGTACTTCAGCCTGGTGACCCTCTCGACGATCGGATACGGAGATGTTGTCCCGCTTTACGGCGAGGTCCGCATGCTGGCCGCTCTGGAGGGAGTGACCGGTGTCTTGTACGTCGCGATCACGGTGGCGTTGCTGGTCAGCGCCTACAAGCAGCAGGGCACATCAGGTGAGGCTCCACCGCCTGCATCCTAGAGCAGGGATGCGAACTCTCCCCGGTTGAAATGACCCCTATAACGCCGACAATTCCAACCGCCCGTGCGAGGAGGCAGGACTGTGATTGACGCCAAGCGAACCGTGAAGCAAAGGCGTTCGAGGGGAATGGAATATCTCTTCCTATCTTTCTATCTCGGGTTCGTATTATCTCTCTCTGCTGTCTATTAGGTTGTAATTCTCGCCGAGCACAGCGTCAACTACGCGCCGCACAGATTCGCGATTCTCAACGCACTGGCGTTGGCAAAGCTCATCCTGGTTGGCAGAGGAACTGCATTTCGCCGAGCAGCTGCGCGATGCGCCAGTTATCGGGGCACGTCCGTCTATTTTAGGGGTGAAGACGCACGGAGATATTGAAACTCCGGAACCACTTGGAATGGAGTCAACGGAGGAGTCGGAATTTCCCCAGCTTGATCGAGGAGCGCAGGAAAGGAGTTGCCGAGGAATCTCGAGCCTTCCCGAATGTGCGCGATGCGGTCGGGTTCAAGCCCCATCAATCGGGTGCAGGTAGCGTCCGCCGCCACTGGATCGTCCGCAAGCACGATATTTCCCATGGGACGTGGGCTGCCGTTAAGGGGACCGTTTCCTTCCATCGCTACAATACCGTCCGCTATAACGAAGTGGACCGGGATGGTGGCGCATAGATCGAGGATGCTCTCCTGAATGCACTTCCAGTGGAGAATTTTCTTTGGCCAACCGTATCTCGCGCCCGTAGTACGCCGAACATGTTCTTCATGCTCAGTGTCACACCAGACCGGTGATGGGGTCTTGATTTTGGGCATGGAAACCAGAAAATCTGCTTCCAACACAGTGCGAGGGAGCCAGAGGCTCTTCATTCCGGTGTAGCCGATTCATAGCGGCGTGGCAGTCCGTTGCGCTTTCGGTTCGCCAGAGAAAGTCCGACGCTCGACCTCCTGCTGAGCACCCCCTACATTTCCTAACCGAGATCGACGATCTCGGGAAGTGTTCGGGGCTTTACGACAGCGCCAACCGTCGACGCAAACCGATTGAACCAAAAGAGCTTAAATCTAGTGCCGGGAGGGGGAATCGAACCCCCACAGGACTTTCGTCCCTGCGAATTTTAAGACCGACCCACGCAAGTCAGAAGTTACTCTAAATGAATGATTACAGGCACTTAGCTAAAAGTGGCTGTTCGGTCTCGCAGTGCAAAATGCGGCCTTTCGAAGGTCTGTACATCACGTTTACGTCACGGCGAAGGAATAAGGTGATGCCGATGGCCAGACCGTCCATGGGCGAAAAGTTCTTGAGATGCATCGCCGGCGCCGGAGCAGAAATTCACTTGCGTCCCCGGAATATCAGGGCGAGAGCGATGATCAGCACTACCCCGAACAAACAAATCCAAACCACATTGCCACCCATGTTCCAACTCTGCATGCTATTTCCGTGCACGGGACCTCCTCCCGGACTGCTGTTTGGGAATGCGAAATGCTGCCAGACTCACTTCTTCAGATCGTCCATCGTCCCCGTGTGTTTCTTCATCGTTTGCATGTGATCCGTCATAGCTTGCAAGTAGTTAACGATCGCCTGCTGCAGTTCCATCTGGCTCTTCATGCTGGCTTGTTCAGTCTCCATGTGGCTCTTCATGGCGGCATCGGCGGCCGCCATTTTCGTCATGGTGTCCTTCATCTGGGCCTGTATCTGGTCCATCTGCGCACTGATCTGCTCCATTTGCGCTTTCATGCTCTTCATGTCCATGCCGGAACCTGGCGTGGCGGTCTGAGCCTGCAGAGGTGCACTGTAAAAGCCCATCAGCAATAGGCCGAGAATCGATACGAACAGCAGCTTTGGCATTCTCATTTCTTCATCTCCCATTTGCTCTGAAATCGACTGCCGATAGAGATCGGCTCAATCAAACCAAACGCCGCCGTCAGGGCACTCGTTCTGAGAATGGCCGCGGTAAAGCCGGCCACGCGACAAACAGCGCAGTCCAAGACGGCAGAAAGAAACCAGTTCTTATGACTCCCACCTGCGACGTTGTTGAATCTAGCCGCAGCAGCCAGGGCCGCTCTTTGGCGTTCCCGCGGACTTTCCCAAGTATTGGTCCGGCTTAAGATCGAAGTTCTCTTTGCACTTGGAGCCGCAGAAGTAATACGTCTGCCCTTGGTACTCGGTTTGTCCAGCGGCTGTAGCCGTCTCTACGTCCATGCCGCACACAGGATCTTTTACAACTGTTGTACTCGTCATTTTGATCTCTCCGTCGTTCGTAACTCTTGGCTCGCCGGCAGGCCAAATTTTGATTGGCCGGTTTCAGCGACTCATTCCGCACTGGACTGCCTCTTCGTCGTCTGGAAATCGCCAGCGCAGCGCACTGGTACGGAGGTTACCAATCGATGTGCCATTACTTCTGTGCAAGAATGACCACCGTCGCCGGGCCAATCGCATGTACCCTCCAAAAATGAGGGTATATGGACCACAATAAGGCGCACGGGAAAGCGGCCGACCCGCACGCCGGTCACACGATGCCAGACACTCACGGGGACCATGACCGTCACGCCGGTCACTCCGTCGCGATGTTTCGTGACAAATTCTGGCTGAGTTTCGCTCTCACGATTCCTGTCGTATTTTGGTCGAGCGACGTTCAACACTGGCTGGGTTACACCGCACCCTCCTTCCCCGGCTCGCAGTTCATCCCCGCAATCCTCGGAACTGTCGTCTTCGTTTATGGCGGCTTAGTCTTCATCCGCGGGGCATGGCGAGAACTTGCCGACCGCAAGCCCGGCATGATGACTCTCATCAGCCTGGCGATCATAGTCGCCTTTGGGACGTCGCTCGCCGCAACATTCGGTCTCTTCGAGATTGAAGTCTGGTGGGAACTCGCATCGCTGATTACGATCATGGTCCTCGGCCATTGGCTTGAAATGAAAGCCATTTCCCAGGCTCGTGGCGCGCTCAATGCACTCGCTGCGCTGCTCCCAGACACTGCCGAACGTGTGAGCGGAGCCGAGACCCAGACGGTTCCCATCTCCGAGTTGCACCTGGATGACGTTGTCCTTGTGCGGCCCGGCACCCGCGTCCCGGCGGATGGCGCAGTCGTCGAGGGATCCGCCGATGTTGACGAGTCCATGATTACCGGTGAGTCCCGGACAGTCTCGAAGGTACCAGGCGGCAAAGTCATTGCGGGAACGGTCGTCAGTGGCGGAAGTCTTCGAGTCCGCATTACGGCAGTCGGAGACCAAACCGCTTTGTCCGGCATCATGCGGCTGGTTGCCGCTGCGCAGGCCTCTGGATCTCGCACCCAAGCTCTTGCCGACCGGGCCGCCGCAATTCTCTTCTACGTGGCGGTCGCGTCCGGGGCAATTACATTCACTTACTGGTGGCTTGCGGGGGACAAAGAACATGCCCTGATCAGGACGGCCACCGTTCTCATCATTGCTTGCCCGCACGCCTTGGGACTGGCGATTCCGCTGGTCATCGCAATCTCCACGTCACTTGGAGCCCAGAACGGTCTTCTCGTCAAGGACAGACTCGCGCTCGAACGCGCCCGCAATCTGGACATGGTGATTTTCGACAAGACCGGGACACTCACCAGGGGTTCGCCTGCAGTATCGGGAGTCGTGGCTGCGCCCGGCAGCAATGAAAGCGATTTGCTTTCTCTCGCTGCTGCCGTAGAAGTCGACTCCGAACACCCGCTCGCGAAAGCCATTGTGGCCGAAACCAAGCGCCGAAACCTGCCCACATTGCAGGCTGCCAACTTCGAAGCGCTACCCGGTCGCGGGGCAAAGGCGTTGGTGAACGGCAAGAAGATCGAAATTGGCGGACCTCGCCTTCTGAGCGAAGAGAAAGTAACCGTCCTGCCAGAAGTTGAAAAACAGACGGCGACTTGGGCGTCCGAGGGAAAGACGGTACTCTCTGTCGTCGCAGACGGGAAACTGCTCGGCGCTTTCGCAGTCGAGGACGAGATTCGGCCCGAATCCCATGAAGCCGTTACGGAACTTCATAAGCTTGGTATCCGGGTCGCAATGATCACCGGAGATTCCAAGACGGTAGCCGATTCGGTCGCCCGTCGCATCGGTATCGATGAGGTCGCAGCCGAGGTTCTTCCCGCTGACAAGGCTTCGGCAGTCAAACGTTTTCAGTCCGGCGGGAAAAGGGTCGCCATGGTTGGTGATGGCGTGAACGACGCGCCAGCACTGGCGACCGCGGATGTTGGCATCGCGATTGGCGCGGGAACCGATGTAGCGATTGAGTCGGCCGGAATCGTGCTCGTGCGCAGCGATCCGCGGGACGTTGTGGCAGCGATTGAACTGTCTCGTGCTACCTACCGAAAGATGATCCAAAATCTGGTTTGGGCAACCGCCTATAACCTTGTCGCCATCCCGATCGCAGCCGGTCTTTTCGTCCGCTGGGGACTCGATCTTCCCATGAGCGTTGGCGCGGTCGCGATGAGTCTCTCTACCATCATCGTAGCTGCGAACGCCCAGTTGCTTCGCCGACTGAAGCTGCAGCCTGCGGCGCTTTAAGGTCTGACTTTCTTCATTTGCGAGCCATAGAGGAACATTCGCAGGAATTCACGGTTGTGCACCCGGTACCGCGAAGATAACTCCGTTAGGGTCGCTTCGCTTTGTCGTCTGCCTCGAATCATCGGGTAAATATGTGACGCCAAGCATCTGCATGGCTGAGAGAACTGCCGGCACATAGTTACGAGTCTCCTGTGGCAGTAATCGCAGGCTGCTCAGTTGAATGAAATCGCTTATGCCGGAGCGGTCGACTGCTCGTTGAACACTCTGCTCGCCGGCGTTATAAGCCGCGAGGGCAAGAGGCCAGGATCCAAACTGCTGGTAGAGATCGCGCAAATAACGCGCGGCGGCGCGAGTAGACCGCTCGACATCCAGTCTCTCATCCCTTGAGGGTGTGACGACCAGTCCATATCGGCGAGCGGTGTCAGGCATCAACTGCCAAAGTCCCAGTGCGCCTTTGGGGGACAGTGCGTTGCTTCTGCCGCCACTCTCCACGACCACAACGGCAGCAATCTCTTGCGGGATACCTTCATCCTCCAAGATTGGAATCAGCAAAGGGCGCAGCTGATCCACCCGCTTCAGCGCCGATGACAGGCCAATCGACAGATTGGGGCGATATTCCTGATCGAAGTCACGGACCAGCAATTCAGGCGAGCGAGGCGGAACACCTCCGTGACTGTCATTGGCAGCATCGGCCATCCGCCGAACCGCGTCGGCAAGAAGGTCGTTCGCCGTGCGATCCAGAACGTCGTGGATGGCAGAGAATTGGTCTGGCGCTTGCAGCGACGCCGTGGCAGCCGGTTTTGTTTGAGCGCCGGCAGTCGGTAGGCAAAGAGCTGCAAAGGCAAGGACCGCACCAGTAAGCAGCGGCTTAAACATGCGCTACCTCGGTTGCCGGATTGAGTTGTAAGCCTGCTGGGTTTTTCTTCAGGGCTGGCTTGACCTCCCAGTTCCACTTCCAAATGGCATAGACGGGTGGATAGACCACGAGTTCCATCAGGAAAGACGTGATGATGCCACCCACCATGGGTGCGGCGATTCTCTTCATCACATCGGCCCCGCTTCCTGACGACCACATCAGCGGCAGTAACCCGAACAACATGCATGCCACAGTCATAATTTTGGGACGGAGCCGTTTGACGGCGCCGTTGACGATGGCCTCACGCAGATCATCCCAATTGCGCATCTCTCCTTTGCGGATGGCATCGTTGAAGGCGAGATCGAGATAGAGCAGCATGAAGACAGCGGTTTCGGCATCGACCCCAAGCAAGGCGATCAAGCCCACCCACACGGCGATGCTCATGTTGTAGTTCAGCAGGTAGAGCAGCCAAACCGCGCCGATGGCCGAGAACGGGACCGCCGAGAGGATGATTGCGGTCTTTGTTACCGAACCGGTGTTGAAGTACAGCAACAGAAATACGATGAGCAACGTAATGGGCAACACGATCTTCAGCCGCTCTTTCACGCGCTCCATCGACTCATACTGGCCGCTCCAGACCAGTTGGTAGCCGGCAGGCACGCTGATCTTCTCTGCCACCACCCGCTTTGCCTCCTCCACGTAGCTGCCAATGTCGCGGCCGGATACATCCACGTAGACGTAGCCGCTGAGTCGCCCATTTTCATCGCGGATCATGCCGGGTCCGGTCTTAACCGTGATGTCGGCGATTTGTCCCATGGGTATCTGCGCGCCAGAGGGAGTGGAAACTAACACGCGCCTGAGCGCTTCGAGATCGCTGCGGTAGTCTCGCAGATAGCGTACGTTCACCGGGTATCGTTCGCGACCTTCGACCGTCGTGGTTACCGGCTCTCCTCCGATGGCTGACATCAGTACGTCATTGGCGGCGTCAATCGTCAGCCCGTAACGCGCCAACTCGTCGCGCTTTAACGTGAAGTCAAGGAAATAACCACCCGTAGTGCGCTCGGCAAAGACACTGGTCGTTCCTTTGACGTCCTTCAGGGCCATCTCGACTTCTTCGCCGATCTTCTGAATCTCTCCAAGATCGGAGCCTAGTACCTTCACCCCCAGAGGCGTGCGGACGCCGGTGGTGAGCATGTCAATACGGGCCTTGATGGGCATGGTCCAGGCGTTGGCAATGCCTGGGATCTGCAAAGCGTCGTTCATGCCACCCGCGCCGTAAACCAGATCCTGGGTTGACTGGTGATCGGGCCAGAAGCGGCGTAAAAAGCTCTTCGTCCATTTGGGAGCCCAACTGGAGTACCAGCGAGGTTGGGTCGGCCATTGCTCGTGGGGCTTAAGCACGATGACGGTTTCCATCATCGAATAGGGCGCCGGATCGGTAGAGCTTTCCACTCGTCCGGCCTTGCCGAATACTGTCTCGACTTCCGGAAATCCCTTGATGATCTTGTCCTGCACTTGCAGGATGCGAGACGCCTCCGACACGGAGATACCGGGCATGGTGGACGGCATGTACAGCAGAGTGCCCTCATCGAGTGGAGGCATGAACTCGGAACCCAGCTTGAAGAAGATGGGCACCGTGACCGCCATTGCGAGCAGCGCCGCCGCGATTGTCTTCCATTTGTGCTCCAGCACAAATTCGACCACCGGGTGATACAGCTTCATGAGGGGACGGCTGATGAAATGATGGTCCTCGCTTACGATCTTGCCGACCAGAATCGAGTTCACCACCTTCCCCAACCAGCGGGGGCGGATGTTGAAATTCGCCATGTGGGTAAACAGCAGCCGCATCGCGGGATCGAGCGTGATAGCCAGCACAGCCGCAATCGCCATAGCGAAATTCTTGGTGTAGGCCAGCGGCTTGAACAGACGTCCTTCCTGCGCCTCCAGGGTAAACACCGGCAGGAAGGCCACTGCGATGACCAGCAACGCAAAGAAGCTCGGGCCACCTACCTCTTTTACGGCTGAGATCACGACGTTGTGGTAATCGCCGGGACGACCATCCGCTTCCCAATGCTCCAGCTTCTTGTGGGTCTGTTCCACAACCACGACGGCGGCGTCGACCATGGCGCCGATCGCCACCGCAATCCCGCCAAGCGACATGATGTTTGCGGTCATGCCACTCAACTGAATGGGAATGAAGATCAGAATGACGGTGACGGGAATCGTGATGATTGGGATGATCGCGCTGGGAAAATGCCAGAGAAAGATCATGATGATAAGGCTCACGATGATGATTTCTTCCATCAGCGTGTGCCTCAGGTTGTCGATGGCGTTATCGATCAGCTCCGACCGATCATAGGTCGTGACGATCTTCAGACCCTTGGGCAATGTCGGTTCAATATCTGCCAACTTGGCCTTCACGCGCTGGATCGTCTTGTCGGCGTTCTCTCCAAAGCGCATGATCACCACGCCGCCGACGGTCTCGCCCCGTCCATCGAGTTCAACTACGCCGCGCCTGATCTCGGGACCATAGACTACGGTAGCGACATCACCCACCAGAACGGGAGTGCCGGTCTGCGGGTTATACATGATGACGATGTCTTGGATGTCCTTCAGCGACTTGATGTACCCGCGCCCTCGCACCATGTACTCACGGCCGGTCATTTCCACCAGCCGCGCGCCCACATCGTTGTTCCCCTTCTGAATGGCGTCGATCACCATATTGATCGGGATCTTGTAACCCAACAGCTTGTTGGGATCGACGTTGACCTGATATTCGCGGACGAAGCCGCCGGCGGGAGCGACCTCCGCCACGCCCGGCACGGATTGCAGCGCATAGCGCAGATACCAGTCCTGGTATGTGCGCATCTGTTCCAAGCTGTACTGTGCACTGGTATCCACGAGAGCGTACTCGAAGATCCATCCGACCGCCGTTGCGTCCTTCGCCAGCTCAACGTTTACACCTTTTGGAAGGCGGGGTGTGACTGAGTTGAGATACTCCAATGTGCGTGAGCGCGCCCAATAGATGTCCGTCCCTTCGTCGAAGATGATGTAGACGTAGGAATACCCGAAGTCGCTGAAGCCGCGCACGTCTTTCACCTTGGGCATGCCGAGCAAGGCCGAGGTAATGGGATACGTCACCTGGTCTTCCATGATGTCGGGGCTACGGTCCCACTTGGAATAAACGATCACCTGGGTGTCGGACAGATCGGGGATGGCATCCAGCTTGGTGTTCTTCATGGATTGCCAACCGAAGAGGACGGCAGCTCCCACCAGCAGGAAGACCAGGAACTTCCGCTTTGCCGAGAATTCAATAATCTTGTTGATCATTGCGGCTTCGCCTCTCCGAGCAGTTGCTCCATGCTCAGGATCTGGCCACCGTTCTGAGCGATAAAGGCTTCCGCGTCTTCTTTCTTCGCGAAGGCAAAAGCTCCGGGCGAGCAACGGTCAAACGCTAGGTCCTCGCTGTGCTTCATCTCATCCATGTGCATCCCGTCGTGACTACAGGCGAGGGCACGGCTTTGATTGACGTAATATGCCTGCGCCGGGTCAATCACCTTCGCGGTCGAGTAGTCGCGTACGGAGATCAAGCGCACCGGCTTGTGCTCCTGGCGCGATTCGCTTACGGCACACTGTGGGCAACACGCTTCTCTTCGCTGTCCGCCGATCTCGACAACAACGCGCAGTCTGTCTCGTAAGGGACGCTGGCAAAACCCACACTCCTTCGGAGTGCGAAACTCCCTGTACTCGTACCAGCCGAGACCAAGCATCGCCAGTACTATGACGCCAAGTACAACAAGACCCGTTTTTTTCTGTGCGCTCATCTTGTCCTCCTCAGTGCTGCATTCCGCCCATGGCGCTCTTCAGGCGGCTCTCGGAATCGATCAGGAAGTTGCCGGAAACGACGATTTGTTCGCCCGGCTTCAACCCGGACAGTACAACAATGAGATTGTCGAACTGTGGCCCCATCGTGATCCTGCGGGGCTCGAAGATGCCGCCCTCACGCACGACGAAAACGACCTGCTCATTGCCGGAATCCAGCACGGCTTCCGCCGGCACCACCACCTTGCTGCCATAGTCGACTTTCAGTTGTGCATCGGCAAACATCTGCGGCTTCAATTCCAACTCAGGGTTAGGAAGTTGAACGCGCACCTTCAAGGTGCGCGACTGTGCGTCAACAACCGGGTAGATGTAGCTGACCTGTCCGTGCCACTTACGTCCGGGGTAATAGCTGAGCTGCAGTTCGACATCTTGGCCCACATGGATGTACGGAACCTCGTATTCGTAGACGTCGAGGTTGGCCCAGATGGTTGAGAGGTCGGAGATCGTGTAGAGCTCCGTATCGGAACTTACCGAGGTCTGGGGAAACGCCTTGCGATCGGTTACAAAGCCTGTGGTCGGCGAGTAGAACGTCAGGTTTTTCGTGACCTCACCGGTTTCATCGAGCTTCTTGATTTGTTCGTCGGTAATGTCCCAAAATTTCAGGCGGTCACGCGAGGCCCGCAAGAGTGAATTTGAGCCATCGGACACTTCCTGAAAGGGTGAGCTTCCCAACGATGCCTGCCCCCGTTTCGCGATCAAATATTCGTCCTGAGTTGCCACCAGGTCAGGGCTGTAGAGGGTGAACAGCGGTTGCCCCTTTTTCACCAACTGGCCGACATAATCCACATAGACCTTGTCGATCCAACCGCTCACCTTGACGTGGATGTGCGCGATCTTCGTTTCATCTGCGGTGAGCTGCGCGGTGGTGTGAATGGTGCGCTCCAACGATCGCCGTTCCACTTTGCCCGTGCGGACACCGATCAGTTGCTGCTTGTCGGCAGAGATCGTGACCGTACCCACGGGCATCTTCGCCAGGCTGGCCTGCTCGTCGGCATACTTCGGCACAAGTGTCATGCCGCAATCGGGAGCGATACCCGGCTTATCGGCCTTGTAGGCCGGGTGCATAGGGTCGTACCAGAAAAGCACCTTGCGCTCGCCGGCCGAGGCCGATTGTGTGCTGGACTGCCCGGTGCTATTGCTCGTCGAGTTGTCGTCCGCGTATTGCGACACCAGATCCATTCCATCGGGCGCCTTCCCGGGTTTCGTGTAGTGGTGCTGCGGGTTCATGGCGTCATAGTAATAGAGGACCTTCCGCTGTCCCGATGAGGTCTGAGCCGCCCCATGAGCGGCATGAGGATCCTGCCAGGCCAGTACACGCCGACCATAAACGGCACCTAGCGCAACCACTGCGGCGATAACCAGAGCGGCGATTCGTAATGATCTGTTATTCATGATTCCTTGCTCCTTCACTTCGCGGAGTTCGCCATCAGACGACAACTATCGTGCCGAAGTCAGTTCCATTCCGGCCAAGCTCTCCATGCGGGCGAGCGCAGCCTGGTAATTGGCAAGTTCGCGGTAATAGTCCACTTCGTAATTAAGGATCGTGCTGAAGTTCGACAGAACCGTGAGGAAATCGACGTTCCCGACCTCGTACGCTGACATCGCCGACTCCAGCGCCAACGACGATTGCGGTACAACCGCTTTCGAGTAGAGATCGAGCAGTTGTTTCGACGCTTGGGCTGCGAGGTAATTCTGTTTAAGCTCGAACTGGAGTTCGTTTTTGCGATTGTCCCGGCTGCGCTCGGCGCTGATTGTTTCTTCCGTCGCCTGCCTAACTTCTTCACGCTGCTTGGTTTTGTAAAAGACCGGCACATTCACCGTGAACGTCATGCCGTTCATGTCAGGCAATGCGGGCCGCTGCTGGTACATGTAGGCCACGCCGAAATCAGGCAGGTAGTCCTTATGCGCCAGTTGCGTTGCAAGTTGGTTCTTCTCGACCATCTGCTGCTCCCGCTGCAACGACGTGTCGTTCTTCGCCGCTAATGCGTAGAGCGCATCAAGCTTTTCATTCAATGCGGCAGGTTCGACGCTGGCTGCAGGCGGCAGTGGCGATCCGGGATCACGGGCCATAAACGTGTTCAGTCTGGCCTGCGCCGTCGCCCGCTGTTGCTCCAGCACAGTCACCCTCTGCAACAGCATCGTTATCTCCACCTGCGATCTCAGCACGTCCTGCTGCATGCCTTTGCCAACGCGATAGCGGGCCTCCGAAATGCTCGATAACTTCTGCAGCAGAGCTTTATCTCTGCGCGTTATCTGCAGCGCCTTGTCGTAGAAGAAGTAGTCGTAATAAGCCGTTTTCACATCGGCCACAATGCGACGGCGGACTGCTTCGTAGTCCCACTGTGCAGCGTCCACGTCCTTGGCAGCAATTTGGCCCCGCAGCTTCAATTTGCCTGGATACGGTAGCTGCTGGCTGACCGCAATGCCGCGATAACTGGAGGGATCGCCTTCCTGCACGCTGAACGGCGCGAGGTTCCCATTCCACCCGACAGACACCATCGGATCGGCAAGGCTCTTTGCCTGTGGGATTTTGTGTTGCTGAGCGTAGACGGTATGCAACGCACTCTGCGCGCCAGGGTTCTTCGCCAGCGCCTCACTAATTACCTCGTCAAGCGTAAGGACTGGCGACGTTGGCGATTGGTCAACCGTCGCAGTTGGACCGGCCTGCGGGGCGAACTCTTGGGTCTTCGGGAATTCCTGTGCGGGCGCGGGCAATGCCAGCAGACTCGCAAGGAGAATGAATCCTAATCTGCTCATGGATCAATCTCGTCAAATCGAAAGAGGGATGTATCTCAGGCGCAGAACGCCCGAACGACAGAGACACTTCGAGCAGGAGCTAAATAAGGAAGGTACAGAGAGAGGACAGTGCGGGAGGAAGAAGAACCGAGCGGATTTTCTCCGTGCTATCTCCCGATTGCACCGGGCGAGTCACCAGCGATGCTGCCGTTACGATCGGCCGGTACGCACGAGAAGTGGGTGTTTGGATCTGCGACTCTGTCGCAGGCGCCGCCCGGCCAGATGAAAACTGGCAACACGGAGCGGATGATTCCGCGCCGTTCATTGCCATCGACATTTGCGCGGTCAATTTGGAGTGACAGCAAGGGTGAGAATTCGGCATCTCGGCGCAGGTGCCTGCAAGCGCGAGCGTTGGCAATACTCCCAGCGTCAACAGCAGGATCAATCCCACGAGTTTGAGAACATAGCGCATTACGACAATCTCAGTGTAGGCGTTCGATAACCAACACGGATGTGACCAATATCACTTTCAATCGCTATTTTCTAGGTCAGCTTCGTCCTCAAGCATCACTTGTCTGGACGTTTGCTCCACATGCATCGCAGTGCTTGTGTGGGATGTGTCGCAAGACTGCAAGGAGAATGAAAGTCTTCTTCTGGGAAATCTGCCGCTGACAATTCACTGAGACGACACGCGCTTGCTTGCCAAAAATCTGAATTGGAGTGGCCCGGGTTCTGGGAGATCTACGGCTGAAAATCAAAATGCCCGAAGATACTGAAATTCAGGAACCACCTGGAATGGAGTTGCCGTCGGAGTCAGAATTTCACCTGCTTGGTCAATCAGTCCCTGTGAAGCGTTGCCAAGGAATCTCGAGCCCTCCCGAATATGCACGACTCGATCGGGTTCGAATCCCATTAACCGTGCGCAAGATGCATCGGCAGCCACCGGGTCATCTGCGAGCACAATCTTTCCCAGCGGTCGAGCGGTACCGTTGAGTGGACCGTTTCCTTCCATGGCCACGATTCCATCCGCGATCACGAAGTGGATCGGAACGGTGGCGCACAAATCGAGGATGCTCTCCTGAATGCCCTTCCAGTGCAGGATATTCTTCGGCCAACCGTATCTCGAGCCCGGTATAACGCCGAACATGTTCTTCATGCTGAGAGTGACGCCAGACCAGTGATGGGTCTTTATTTTAGGCATCGACACAATAAAATCTGCTTCCAGCACAGTCCGGGGGAGCCAGAGATACTTCATTCCTGTATAGCCCGCGCGTAATTGAGTGCGAATTAGTTCGTCGCGATTCAGATCTATGAATCGAATCTTTTCGTCTCGAAGACACTGCTCATACCCACTTTGTGAAAGAACGAGTCTTGTATCGCGCTGATGCCCAGGACCCTCGGCAACTACGACAGACTTAGCGCCCATGTGTCGAAATGATTCTGCTGCGGCAAGAACCAGCACTGGATGGGTATTGATTGCGTTGCCAGGAATGTAATCGACCAAGTTGGGCTTGAGGACCACGGTCTTGCCGCGGACGTCGATAGGGAAGAGGCGAAGCCCTGCGGCGAGGGTCTGGTCAAGTTGTTGGGAGTATTGCTGTGAATCCAGGACCGCAACTCGAGATCGCTTCCGTCGTTGATCTGAATGATATTTGGGCAATAGAAAAGGAGCTGTGACCGTTGCGCCAGCAGCGAGAGCCGCGCTCCCAGCAAGAAAATCTCGGCGAGTAAGGCTCACAGCGCCACCCCAAATGCCTCTAACGCACGCTGCTGATCAAGTGCGAGGCAGACCAGTGCAAGCGTGCTGGTGTCCTCGGTGCCTGAGAGATCAGGAAAGGCGGCAAGCGAGTTGGAAAGCGGCGCAATTGGCCGACCGTGTGCGGCGAGAGCAAGAATCGCCCAGGCGAGACTCGAAGGCGCCGACAAGGTTGGAGCAACTCGTTCCAGATATTGAACCCCGCTTTGTACAACCGGGTGCTGCACTCGATCATTCAAGGCGAGGAGTGCAATTGCCGTGTCGTCAGCGTGCGGTGCGAGGGCAGTTCCATAGACGACTCCGTTCCCGGCATTCCATCCGCCACCGGGGCAGGCCCGATCGAAAAGCATCTGGATGCCGCAATCAACGCGGGAAGCGACGTGTTCTAAACCATCGCAATTGCACGGTATCTGGTCTAGGGCAAGGATCGAGAATGCAGTGGGAACAACCCAGCTAACCGTGTCCGGAAACCATGGCCAGCCATACTTGTCGGGGTCGAAACGAACGTGCCGATCAGCGGTGCGAAACTTCCATTTCCAAAACCAATTTGATTCCCGGCCGGCGAAGTTCAGCAGCCAATGGATGCCCTGAATTCTCGCGGGTATCGCACACGCCAGATCACGAAGAGCCATTACAGCCAGCGAGGTGACCCAGCCACCCTCCTGATCGTCTCCGGGAAAGACTGGCCAACTGCCATTAGGGTTTTGGGTCCGGAGCAGAAAGTCCTGAGCACGTTCGATGTCCCCCACCGGCGCCGAGCCGAGGACGAGCGAGGAGTAGCACGTCGGCTCAATGGCTGGCTGCGAAGATGAAGCAAGAGCGGCCCATCCTCCACACGGGAGCTGCCGCAGGGCAAGTTCGGCCAACAGGTCGCTGAGCACAATAGGATCGGTCGTCACAGTGGGCACTTTGTAATGCGGAATCCCTTTGCTGTCAAAACGCAGCGTTACGACGGAGATTTGCTAGCTACAAGTCCAACGATTGTGCCGTTCGGGAGGGGGAGAATTGGTTGTCCAGTCAAAGTGTAATCGGTGAAATAAAGTTGGCTAGCGCCTCGCGAAGGCTTCACCAATAGGACGCCACGCCCCCATTCGCAGTTCTGACTCTCGGAGGCGAAAGCGTCCGGTTGTCCAGCCAAAGTGTAATCGGTGAAATAAAGTTGACTAGCGCCTCGCGAAGACTTTACCAAGAGCTCGCCCGAGGCCCTCAATCGCAGCTCTGACTCTTGGGAGGGGAAAGCATCCGGTTGTCCAGCCAAAGTGTAATCGGTGAAATAAAGTTGGCGAGCGCCTTGCAGAGGAGGGCTTCACCAAGAGCTTGCCCCAGGCCCCCCAATCGCAGCTCTGACTCTTGGGAGGGGAAAGCATCCGGTTGTCCAGCCAAAGTGTAATCGGTGAAATAAATTTCTGACTTCTGAGTTCCACGGTCTGATTGGAGCCGCAGCTCTGCCGGCATGAAGCGGCGAGTGAACAGAATCAGCGCCTTAGACCCATGGAAACGCATTCGTCGCTTCGCACCCTCGCTCCCGACGTGAGAGGGAACCCACCTACAAGGTTGCCGAATAACCGCAAAGTCCGCGCACCAACAAATGCAAAATTAGCGC
>Ga0097691_1000384_pt1 | contig 39909 bp, 45 predicted proteins | sample NGESurdeep072012_8_FD_72858 | JGI IMG/M metagenome (GOLD analysis project Ga0097691, IMG submission 72858) | Arctic peat soil microbial communities from Barrow, Alaska - NGEE Surface sample 210-1 deep-072012 | ecosystem: Environmental > Terrestrial > Soil > Wetlands > Peat ... | reverse complement strand
CAAACGTGCGGAATCCAGGCGGGCGAATGGCACGTTTGGCTCCAAACGAGCGGATTGTCTAGGGGTATAGGCCCCGCTCTCGGGTGGCGCCGGCAACGCGTGCCACCGCCCGGCAGTACGCGGCCATGCGCATGTCCAGCTTCTTTTCGAGCTTGGTCTTCAGCACCTCGGAGAACGCCCGAGACAGGATCGCCTTCAGCTTCTGGTTGACCTCGTGCTCGGACCAGAAGAAAGACTGCAGGTCCTGCACCCACTCGAAATAGGAAACCGTGACACCGCCGGCGTTGGCGAGGATGTCCGGCACCACGAAGATGTCGCGCTCGCGAAAGATCGCGTCCGCCTCAGGAGTCGTGGGTCCGTTCGCGCCTTCGACGATGAGCTTCGCCTTGACGTCGCGCGCGTTGCGCGACGTGAGCTGGTTGCCGATCGCGGCGGGGACGAGCAGGTCGCAGTCGACGCCCAGCAGCTCCTGGTTGCCGATCTCCTGCGCGCCCGGGAATCCCTTCAAAGTCTTCTCCCGCGCGCGGTACTCGAGCACCCGCTTGATCGAAAGCCCGAGGGGGTTGTAGATGCCGCCATAGTCTTCCGACACCGCGACCACGGTGCAGCCCGACTCCTCGAGCAGCTTCGCGCTGATGCTCCCGACGTTGCCGAAGCCCTGCACCGCGACGCGAGTCTGGTGCGGCAGGCGGCCCAGGTGCTCGAGCGCCGCCATCGCGCAGATGGTCACGCCGCGACCGGTGGCTTCGACTCGGCCCAGCGAGCCCCCGATCTCGATCGGCTTGCCCGTCACCGACGCAGGGACCGAGTAGCCGAGGTGCATCGAAAGCGTGTCCATGATCCAGGCCATGGTCTGGCCGTTGGTGTTGACATCGGGTGCTGGGATGTCCCGGTCGGCGCCGATGAGGATCGAGATCTCGGTCGCGAAGCGGCGCGTCATGTGCTCGAGCTCATTGAGCGAGAGCTCGCGCGGGTCGACGATGATGCCGCCCTTGGAGCCGCCAAACGGGATGTTGACGACGGCGCACTTCCACGTCATCCACATCGAAAGGGCCTTGACCTCGTTCAGCGACACGCCCGGGTGGTAGCGGATGCCTCCCTTGGCCGGTCCGCGATTGATGTTGTGCTGGACGCGGTAGCCGGTGAAGACACGCAGGTGGCCGCTATCCATCCTGACTGGGAAGTTGCACGTGAACTCGCGCTGGACCTCACGCAGGACCTCGCGCAGCCAGGGTTCGAGCTTGATGATCTCGGCCGCCTCATCGAACTGGGACTGGGCGGTTCGCCACTCGTCGGCTTCGACGGCGGGTTTCAGCTGGGCTGCACTCACATCAATACAGATGATCGCGGATATTCCGCCGCAGGATCACAAATAACGTTGACGCAGGCGGGCAGCCCCGACCTGAACGCGCGTTCGAGGGCGGGCCGGATCTCGCCTGGACTGTCCACGAGCTCACCGTACCCTCCTAGCGCCTCGACCACCTTGTCATAGCGGGTCCGGTCCCCCAGGTCGGCCGCGATGCTCACCCCGAGCATGCTCAGCATCGGGTGCTTCTCGAGCGCCCAGATGCCGTTGTTGCCGACGACGCAGACGACCGGGATGTTGTGGCGGACCATGGTGTCGAACTCCATCGCCGAAAAGCCGAACGCCCCGTCGCCTGACAAGAGCACCACCTGCCGGTTTGGGTGGGCGAGCTTGGCGGCCATGGCATATCCCGGCCCCGAGCCCAGCGCCCCGAACGGCCCGGGGTCGATCCACAGGCCGGGCCGGGCGCGCTCGATGAGCCGGCCCGCGAACGAGACGAAGTCTCCGCCGTCACCGACCACGATCGCGTCCTCGTCGATGAAGGCATCGACCTCGGCGATCAGCCGGGCAGGATGGACAGGCGACGAGTCGGACCGCGTCATCACCTCGTCCCGGCGGCGGGATGCAGCATCGGCTTCGCGAAGTTTCTCGAGCCACTCGGCACGTTCGGGCGTAGAGCGAGCGGCCGCGACCAGCGCAGTCAGCGCCGCCTTGACATCGCCGTAGATCGCGACCTCTGCCGGTCGCGGTTTGCGAAAGTCATCCGCGTCGATGTAGATGAGCCGGGCGTCCTCGGCGAACACCGGCGGCCGGCCGTAGTTGAGCCGGAAATCGAGCAGCGCTCCGATCACGACGATCAGATCTGCTTCACCGAGGGCCGGGCCGCGCGCGCGCTGCACGAACAGAGGATGGCCGGGGGGCAAGACGCCGCGCGCCATGCCGTTGACTGTCAGCGGAAGGTGGGCCGTCTCGACCAGGTCCTTCAGCTCGGCTTCGGCGTGCGCCCACCACACGGAGCCACCGGCGATCACGGCCGGACGCTCGGCCTCCCGAATCAAACGAGCCGCACGCTCGATCAGGTCGGGATCTGGCGATGGGCCGAGATCGGCGGTCAGATGCTCGGTGGCCTCGGGCACATCGGCCGCCCCCAACATGAAGGTGTCGAGCGGGACATCCATGAACGTGGGGCCGGTGCGCCGGCTCAGCGCGGTCCGCATGCACTCCGCGGCGAGGCCATACGCCTCTTCCGCGGACTCGAGCGTGACGGCCTTCTTGGTCAGGCTGCGCACGACCTCGAGATGGTCCATCTCCTGCAGGGAGCCCATGCCCCACCTCGCTGCCGGCGCGCGGCCACCGATCACGAACATCGGGCTGTCGCCGGACTGTGCCTGGGCCAGCGCGGTGGCGGCGTTGGTGACGCCGGGGCCCGCGGTGACGGCGGCGACACCGACCTGGCGAGTCACCTTCGCCCAACCCTCGGCGGCGAATGCGGCCGACTGCTCGTGCCGCACATCGATGATCCGGATCCCGTGCTTTGTGGCGCCGGTCAGGATCGGCCAGATGTGGCCACCGTTTAGCGTGAAGAGATGACTGACCCCTGCGCGCTTCAGGGCGAGGGCGACAAGCTCTCCTGTGTTGGCTGAATCCGGCATCAGTGGGCTGTGGCGAACGGCATCGCCGGCGTGTTGTACGCGGCTTCGGGCGCGCCGTCGCGGCCGATCACGATCACGCCACCGGGCGCCTTCAATGATGTCTGGAGCAGCTTGACCGCTCCATTCGCGACCTCCGCGGCGGTCATTCCGTGCTGGAGCTCGACCACCATCAGGCGGGCCAGCCCGAGGCGGATGAAGGCTTCTCCCTGGCCGGTGCCGCAGACCGCGCCGAAACGATCGTCGGCATAGAAGCCGGCGCCGGGAATCGGCGCATCTCCGATCCGGCCGGGCAGCTTGCCGTTGATGCCACCTGTGGAAACCGCAACGGCCAGATGCCCTTCTGCATCTCGCGCCACCGCGCCGACGGTGTCGGCGCCATGCAGGAGCGCCTGGCGCTTGCGATCCGTGATGAAGATCGATGGGTCGGCCATCTCGATCCCGTGCTCACGCGCAAAGCGTGACGCGCCGTCGCCCGCCAGGAGGACATGTCGGCCGTCACGCATGACTGCGAGCGCGAGATCGATCGGATGGCGCACGTCTTTGAGGCCCGCGACGCCGCCCGCCCGCAGCTCGGCGCCCTCCATGACCCCGGCGTCCAGCTCCACGACGCCATCCAGGTTGAGGCACGCGCCGATGCCGGCGTTGAGCAAAGGCTCGTCTTCCATCAGCCGGACCGCGGCCAGTACCGCGGCCAGCGCTCCGGCGCCGATCTCAGACCAGCCGGCGTCGCGCGCTCGCTCGACGGCCGCCTGCCGGAGGGCGCGCTCCCCTTCGGGGACCGGACCGGCTCCGCCGTGGACGACCAGCGCCGGCCGCGTCGAGGCTATTGGGCCTGGTTCTGAGGCCAGCCTTCGCGGCGCTCGAGCATGCGGCGCTCCGCGATCCGCCGGTCGAATGGATAGGCTCCGCGCCGGCCGGCCGTCGCCCGCTCGGGGTCACGCCTTTCGGCATACCGACGCTCCATCCAGGCACGCCGGTCGCCGTTGCGGCGTTCGGGCCCGCGCGGCAGCAAAAGTTCGCTCACAACCACCACTCCTTCCTCCAAGACCGCCACTCCTTCCTCTTCTGACGACAGTGGAGCGTAACTATCGCACGCGCTGATCCAGGGCGCGCAACTTCTCGTCAATTCGACGCTCCGACTGTCGCCGTTCCAGCTCGTCGCCCGAGCCCATGTCGACAAAGCTGGCGTACTTAGCAAGCTGCGGATGCACGTCCTTGACACACTGGAACATCTGCTGCGCCACCCAGCGGTAGTCGGGGTGGCCCTGCGGAGTGGTCCTCAGTTCGCATAGGTGATAGACCTCGCGTAGGTTCGCTCGAAAATACCAGCGGACGCGGAAGGCAAGCGGAACGACGTATTGCGCCACGGCTGGACCGGCGTCGCTCTCCAAGCTTCGATGCGCTTCAGCGGCCCTATCGACGGCAGCAGCGAATCGGTCGGCCATGCCGAGTTCGACAAGGCCTGGGGGGATGTCGTAACCCAACGACGTACCCAGCAGTTGGCGATCTTGCGTGAGCATCCGGTGGCGGTGCAGATCGCGATAGGCGCCAAAGTTCGCGACGATTTCGAATGTGTAGACAGCGTGCTCTAGCGCGCGCGGCGCGCGCTGGCGCCTGTTGGCGCGATCGCCGAGAATAGCCGCGAGAACCTTTGCCGGGTCGGCAACCTGCTCCTCAAGGCTTGCGTCGGAATAGGGGAACAGTGCCGCGGCAACTACCTTCTGTTCTGCGTCCCGGTCGTAATCGACGAGCCTGACCAGTCGTTCGGTTGGGCGTGCCGAACCGTGTCGCGCGATCATTGCAGTGGCAGCCCGTGTGCGCACGAGCCTTTCCACATTTGGGAGGCCGCATCGGTCGTCCAGCGCGCGGCGAACGAACGCTGGGATAACTGACGACAACTCAGTGTTTAGATCTTTAGCGATTCGCCGGGATTCCGGTAACTCGTGAGCGGCCATTTTCGTGATTAGGTATTCGAAGGCTCGACCATTGCCGAATAAGCCGAGATTCGTTAGGGTTCCGGCTGGCAACAGGCCTCGCAGTAGATCGAGCGCCTTGGCGCGCGTGGTCGCCTTCCAGGCCCGATCCGTCTCGCCATCGTCCTGTGGGAATCGCTCACGTATCGCGAGCGTTACGGGCTCAACCAAGCTGCTATATGTCTCGAAGAGAGTAGTGGCCGCCGCCTCGTAGTCGGGATGTGAGAGCTCCTCGCCACGGTAGAACAGATATTTACCATCCGATCCCGGCCGGTCGAACCGAACATACCGAGTTGACTTCTCAAGCGGGGAGAGCCCGATTCTGCTGTCTTCGATTGCCTTAGCGGCAAGTGTCGATGTGAGTTCGATGGCGACGTGGGCCCCAGCTAGTTCAGCAACTGAGTCATCTCCATAGCCCACCAATACACGTTCATAGAATTCTTCAGCGCGACGGACAGCCACCATGTCGTCGCTGAACAACAACTCCTCGGCGCTTGCTAGCTCCGTAAATCCCGAATCAGGCTGCCCGATAAATTCGTCGAGAAGAACCCGACGCAGACTTTTTTCAGTTCGCGAATACCGCGAAAAGAGAGCACCTTTGACTACATCGGGCAAGTTTCGAAGGGCGAATACCGATCTATCCACATTCGTGAAATAACGAGACAACAGAAGGCGCTCGCGGTCGTTGAACTCTGAGCTAACCATTACCGCTATTGTCGCCTGTCCAGTCGAAGAGGAAAAGGGCTTAGGCAACTATATTTTGTGCTTAGCACCAGAACACCCACAGCATATTGGGGTCAACGAAAGAAGTTGTCCACTGGTTGTCCCCAGACCTGTTAAAAACTGCCTACAAATCGCCGACAACGGGCTTCCGGTATTTTCGATCTGGCTATGGATTGGGTGGCGAGCTGGAAGCGGATCGTGGCGGAGAGGGCGAATCGTGCCGGCACTCACGCCGACCCTGGCTACTGGGACCGGCGGGCCCCGAGCTTTGCTCGATCGACGCAGGCGCGGGCCGACGAGTTCCTCAAGGTCATCGACCCCTACGTCTCGCCAACCAAGACCCTGATCGACGCCGGCGCGGGAACCGGGCGCCACGCGGTCCCGCTGTCGGAACGGCTCGAATGGGTGACCGCCGTCGAGCCCTCTGAGGGTATGCGGTCGATGATCGCGCCTCGAGACAACATGACCGTCGTCGCCAGCACTTGGGAGGACGCGGAGGTCGCGCCCGCAGACCTGGTCATCTGCTCGCACGTCCTCTACGGTGTCGCCGACATCGAGCCGTTCATCACCAAGCTCGATCGCTCGGCGCGCGAGCGCGTCTTCATCATGCTGCGCGAGAGCGACCTACCTCACCCCGCGGCCGTCATCCGCAAACAGCTGATGGCCGGGCGCGAGCAGGGCGCCCATTCGGCGGACGGCGGCCCGCGCATGCCTCGATTCAGCGACCTCTTCATGCTGCTGATCGGAATGGGCATCGCGCCGGATGTGAAGTTCCTCAGCTACAACAGCGTCACCCGCTATGCCAACCTCGACGAAGGGCTCGTGGACGCACGCGCGTTGGTGGGAGACGGATGGGACGAGGCGATTGGACGGCCGATGCTCGAGGAGATGCTGACCAGCGACGGCGGCGAGCTGGTTTTCGATGGCGGGACCGTGCTGAGTGGAGTGGCGCATTGGCAACCTCGAGTCCGGACCTGACGCTCCGGCCCATGAGGGCCGCCGACCGAGAACGGGTGGTCGAGATCAGTCGCGACATCTGGGATGGACACGACTACCTCCCGCGCGTGTTCGACGACTGGCTGGGCGACGCCGGCGCCACATTCCAGGCGGCCGAGCTCGACGGCGTGGTCGTCGGGGTGCAGCGGCTGCGGCCCTTTGGGCCGGGCCTCGTCTGGTACGAAGGCCTGCGCGTCGCGAGCACGCATCGCCGCCAGGGCCTCGCGCGGGCCATGCTCGCCTCCGCGATCGCCGGCGCCAGGGACCAGGGGTTTCGCGAGATGCGGCTCGGGACCGCGAATCCGGATGCAGTGCACCTGTTCGAGTCGTTGGGATTCCGCCGCCTGGTCGACGTGCGCTGGTGGCGCGCGAGTCGCGTCGAGGGCGGCGAGCCGGCGCGCATGCCCGATCCGACCGAGGCCCGCAAGGTCTGGACCGGCGTCGAAAAGAGTCCGGGTGTCGAGCTGTATCACGGCGTATCGGCCGACTTCAACGGCGCGCGAGACATGGACGCAGCGGAGCTGGAGCGCCTGGCGCAAGCTGGCATGCTCAGGATCGGTCCGGGTGGTCGCGCGATCGCCGGGCTGAGAGAACCGTGGGGCAACAACCTGGCTGTCGCCTTTCTCGCCGGACGCGGCGGCGCGCTGCGCGAGCTGCTCATGGCGCTGCGCTACGAGGCGGACGCGGACGGGCTCGATCACGTCACGGTCACGCTTCCTCGCGACCACCCGGCCGCCGATGACATGACCGCTTCCGGATACGATCTCGCGAATGACGAGGACAACGCCTACATCTACGGATTGCTTCTCTAGTTGAGCAGGCGTTACGTCGTCATCGGCAACGGCATCGCAGGCCAGACGTGCGCCGAGGAGCTGCGCAAGGCGGACGCCGATGCATCCATCGTCATGATCGCGGCCGAGCGGCATCCCCTCTACAACCGCGTCGCGCTGCCGCGTTACCTGCGCGGCCAGGTGCGCCGCGAGAAGGTGATGATGCGCACGGTCGAGGACTACGCGAAACAAGATCTCAACATCCACTTCGAGACCTGGGCGACCGAGATCGATGCGCAAGCCAAGATCGTGCGCACCAATCGCGGCCAGGAGTTCCCGTACGACGCGCTGCTGATTGCGACCGGCGGCCGGCCCAAGCCTCCGCCATGGCCCGGATCCGACGAGGTGTCCGCGTGCCTGGGTTTTCAGACGCTCGACGACACCGACGCGCTCATCGAGAAGGCTGACGCAGCCGAACGTGTCCTGGTGATGGGCGGCAGCTTCATCGGATACGAGCTTGCGGAGGGCGTGAGCTTCCGCAAGAAGGCGAAGTTGACATGGATCATGCGCGGCCCCTGGTTCCTTCGCTACGTGCTCGACGAGGAGGGCGGCCGGCTGTGCCGGCAGCTTGGCGAGGCCCAGGACGTGCAGTTCCTGGTCGGGGATGAGGTCGAGAGGTTCAGCCGGACCAATGGACGCTTCAGCGCGAAGACGGTCAATGGACACCAGGTCGACTTCGACCTGCTTACCTATGGTGTCGGCCTCGACTACTACACCGAGCCCGCGCGCGACGCGGGCATCAAGCTCAACAAAGGCATCGTCACCGACTCGAAGCTGCGTACCTCGGCGCCCGATGTCTACGCCGCGGGAGACGTCGCCGTGTTCTACGACATCATGGTCGAGCGCCACAACCAGATGGGCACGTGGGACAACGCCGAAGCCCATGGCAAGGTTGCCGCCCGCAACATGGCGGGCGCAGACGAGGACTTCTTCGACGTCCCGACCTACACGACGACGATGTTCGGATCGACCCTGGCGGTGATGGGGGTGACGCCCGATGTCCAGCCCGACCTCGTGTCGGTGCGCACGTTCAGCTTCGACGAGAAGTTCTATCGAAAGCTGTTCTTCAAAGACGACCGCCTGGTCGGCGCGATCATGATCGGCCCCCCCAAAGGCAGGAAGAAGCTGATCGAGATCATGAGGTCGCGAAAGGTGATAGAGCGGCCAAAAGAAGAGCTGCTGGACCCAACCAACCTGAAAGATTGAACGCATCCCCTCTCCCCGTTCAGGGGAGCGATCAGTAAGTCCCATCCTTATCGCCGCTTGCGCGCAGGGTTAGGGTGAGGGGCGGGGAAGCACACCAAATCCGACTGAAGAGGCACGCGTATGATTTGCCCTGAAGGAATGGCTTTCGCCTACAGCGAATCTGCCCGGCTCGTGAGAAGCACCCTCGGCGCCGTCCTCCGGCAGCGCCGAGAGGCGGCACGGCGCACCCTCACCGAGGTGGCCGGCGAGGCGGGCTTGTCGCCCGCGCACCTTTCAGAGGTCGAGCGTGGACGCAAGGAGGTCTCGACGGAACGCCTGCTCGCGGTGGCCCACGCGCTGGGGGCTCGACCCGCGGACATCTACGCCGACCTGGCCCGCCTGCTGGGCGCCGACCCCGAGCAGAGGACCTGGCCGGAGGATCCGCCCGTCAAGCTCCGGCTCGCCACAGCGTCGCTGCCGCTCGAGGCTTTGCGCAGCGTCGCCGACTTCAGCGCGTACCTGGCGATGGCCAACCCGCCACCCAGGCCAAAACCCCGCATAGGCTTCGACACAGGGAGGTAATCGAATGAGCATGATCCCCACAGTGATCACCAACGATGGACGCGGCGAGCGCGCGTACGACATCTACTCCCGTCTGCTCAAAGACGGGATCATCTTCCTGCGCGGCGTGATCGACGACGACCTCGCAAGCACTGTGACCGCACAGCTCCTGTTCCTGGAGAGCGAGTCGCCCGACCGCGACATCCAGCTCTACATCAACAGCCCTGGCGGATCGCTCACGGCGGCGCTGTCGGTGTACGACGCGATGCAGTACGTGGCCCCAAAGGTCGCGACGCTGTGCACCGGGCTCGCCGCCAGCGGCGCTTCGATCCTCCTGGCGGGCGGCGCCGCCGGCATGCGCCTATCGCTGCCCCACGCGCAGATCCTCATCCACCAACCGTTCACCCAGGGCATCCAGGGCCAGGCCAGCGACATACAGCTGCACGCCCAGGAGATCCTGCGCCAGCGCGAAGCGATGGCCCGCATCTACACCAAGCACACCGGCCGTCCGCTGGAGGACGTCGAGCGAGCGATGGAACGTGACTTCTTCATGAACCCCGAGGAGGCCAAGAAGTGGGGTCTCATCGACCTGATCGTGGAGAAGAGCCCTCACGCAGCCGTCCTGACGTCCCGCTAAGGCGCCGGGGCCGCGCCCGTGAAAGTCATCATCTTTGGCGGAACCCGCTTTATTGGGCGAGCGATCGTCGAGGAGCTCGCCGGAGCGGGCCATGAGCTGCTGATCGTTCACCGCGGAAACCTCGAGCCCGACGACATGCCAAAGGTGAAGCACCTGCACGTCGAGCGGGCGGAGTTGGCGGCGCACCGCCACGAGCTGGCCGCCTTCCTGCCCGACGCCGCGATCGACTGCCGCGCACTGACACGCGCCGACGCAGAGACAGTTCTCTCGGCGCTGCCCTCCGACCTTCGGCTCGTGGTGATCTCCAGCATCGACGTATACCGGGCGTTCGGAGCGTTGAACGAAGGCCGCGAGACCGACCCTGTCCCGCTTGATGAAACCTCCCCGGTGCGCCCCAACCGTTACCCCTACCGCGGCCTCATGCCCGGCATGGATCAGTACGACAAGCTCGACGTCGAGGACGTCTACCTGCCGCGCGGCGCAACTTCGGTCCGGCTGCCCATGGTGTACGGCGAGCACGACTATCAGCTGCGCGAGGAGTTCATCCTGCGGCGCGTGCGCGCAGGGCGCGGGCGCATCCCATTCGGGGCGGGAACGTGGCTCCACAGCGGCGGCTACGTCAGAGACATCGCGCGTGGAGTTCACCTCGTGCTGAAGACTCCCGCCGCAGCGGGACACGTGCTGAATCTCTGCGAGGACCGAGCCTACTCGATGCGGATGTGGTCCCTGATGATCCTGGACGCCGCCGGGTCCGGCGCCGAGCTCGTACGGGTGTCCGACAAGATGCTGCCCAAGGATCTCGAGGCAACTGGCACGATGAGCCAGCACATCGCAGCGAGCGCGCAGAAGGCGCGATCGATGCTGGGCTGGACGACCTCAGACCCGGCCGAGTCGCTGCGCACCACGGTCCGCTGGCACCTCGCGAATCCACCAGCGAGTTCCGACCCCGATTTCAGCGCCGACGACAACGCCCTCGCTTCGATCTAGAAACGCTGCACCCAGCGTCACTGTGTAAGCCGGATCTACTCCGGCCGTCCCTATGCCTCGGCGTCGCGGAGGTGGCCCGGGCGCAAGCCTCTTTCAAGTAGATCCGATCCCGGGGCGCCTTGGCGGAGCCAACGCGCCGATGCAATCAGTAGGTCCGATCCTCTCCGCCGCTTTGCGCGCAGCGGAAACCGCCCATTTCCCGCTTTGAGTTTCGATCCGTCGCCGAAATGTCATTCTTGGCCACTGAGAGTGCTGAGCGGCGAGCGTTACACATTTATCAGGTGGGCTAGATGTTGATCCCGCCGCTGGCGCTAGCTGTCGGGGCTCTCGGTCTGCTCGCCCGCGGCCATCGCCGCGTCGTTCTGATCCTGGCATTTGCGGCACCGATCCTCTCGATCGGCGCGTTCGCCGTTCAGTTCGTACCCGGTGGCGCTGAATCCTGCAGTGCCTCGACCGGCGGCCCCAATGTCTGCCAGTCGTTACCAGCTGTTTCCGGGTGGGGCGGGCCGCTTCCCTACTTGATCGCTATTGGATTGATCCTGCTATCGCTGGCGCCTCTGGCAAGTGTGCGTACCGGGAAGTGGTGGCCAGCCGCGGCATCAGGCCTGCTGCAGGCCGTCCCTCAGGTCATCAGCTTCGGCGGCTTCGTTGATTGGGCCCCTGCCTTGGCGGTGACGGCAGGCGTCGCCTTTGCCCTGGTTGGAGCTCGCTCGGTTCCGAAGCCCGCCCCGGCGGGGTCGCTCAAACGCTGAAATGTGCGCCTCTGGGATCGTCCTCAAGCCATCCCAACGCCTGCCTCCCGGATGGACTACCGCACTCTGCGGTCCAACGCTTTGCTCGAGCGTGGTCGGTGCTTCAAGAGCCATGCTCGGACACCAATCTCCGCGCTGCCAACCGCGATAACGGGCGCAAGGAAGGCAAGCGCACAAAGGACGCCGGTCGAGAGATCCGCGGTTGCACACGTGGGAGATTTGCCGTTCGCTGGTTGCGTCTCCAAAACAGCTGCCCAAAGTAAGCCGAATCCAACAACCAAGCCCCCGGCAGAGCGCGGCCACTCTCGCCTTCGGCGGTAGCCGCCAGGCTAGGACCAGGATGGCGCCCTGCGGCTGTTTGGGTTCTTTTTGGGGGGCTGCCGGGTCAAACCGCCGATGCCTGGTTGCTCAAATACGAGTGCCATGCCAACACCACTCCGAGTGCTAAAGCCAAAAGGCCAATGATCAGAAGCACAAGCTGAGCAATACGGCGATCAGTCATGTGCTCGGCACCAACACATGAGTAACGAGCTGCGGCCTCTTAAAGCTCAACTCAAGCTCAAACGCGGGTTGGACATGCAGTAACGCCACGGAAGTCACGAACGGGCAGGCCTGGTTACGGGGCGCCAGGCGACCAATCACTCGCTGTCGTGGCCAACAGTCGCGAGCCTATAAACGAGCTCGACAAGGTGCTTGGTACCAGGGACGACATCCCCCGGTTTCCGCTCATACTTCTCTTTCGGTCTAAAGTTCCGGGCAGATGACCCGGCGCTTCCGGCCTTTCGATCCATTCGAGCGCGGCGGGCCTTTCGAGGCCGGGCGCGAGATCCGCATCCCCCGCCCTCCGCGGCGGTTCTGGTTTGCCGCCGGGCTGTTCGGCATCGCATTCCTCATCTTCGTCCTCGCCAGCCCCATCGTCTGGTTCTTCACCGAGCTGCAGTGGTACAACGCGCTGGGCCTGGGCGCCGTCTTCACGACGCGCCTCTATCTGGAGACCGTGCTCTTCGTCGGAAGCTTCGCGCTTGCCTTCATCTACCTCGCGTTCAACGTGGTGGTCGCATTGCGAATCCGTTCCGGCCCGGGCCTGCGCGCCGTGGGCATCCGGCGTTCATCCATCCGCGGCCCGATCGCCGTCATCGCCCTCATCGGCGCTGGCCTGATCGCGCTGATCCTGTCCGGCGGCGCCGGCTCGCAGTGGCAGACGCTGGCCCTCTTCCAGCACGCGTCGCCGACCGGTGTCACCGACCCGGTGCTCGGCCAGGACGTCTCGTTCTACCTGCTGACGCTGCCGTTCCTGCACTCGATCGTCAACTGGGCTCTGGGCCTCGGCTTCATGGCCGTGCTCCTGGTCGGCGCTCTGTATGCGTGGCGCGGGGACACTTTCGATCTCAACCTGAGCCCGCGCTCGATCGCTCACCTCTCGATCCTTCTCGGATTGTTCGCCGCAAGCCTCGCAGCCTGGTCCTGGATCGGCCGCTACGACCTCCTCTACGCGCACAACAGCACGGTCGTGTGGGGCGCCGCTTACACGGACGTGAATGCCCGGCTGCCGTTCTACTCGTTCCAGGCTGGCGCCGGCGTCGTGCTCGCCGGCGTGCTGATCGTGAACGCCTGGCTGAGGCGGCTGTGGCTGCCGGTCGCGGCGGCCGGCATCTGGGTCCTCCTTCTGCTGGTCGGCCAGGTCTATCCCGGCATCGTCCAGAGCTTCTTCGTCACGCCAAGCGCTCAGTCCTACGAGCTCCCGTACATCGTTCGAGAGATCGCCGGCACGCGCGCCGCCTACGGGCTTTCCAACGTGTCGGTGAGCAACTTCACCGGCGACCAGCCGCTGACGCTGCAGGAGGTTCAGAACGACCAGGTCACCGTAAACAACCTGCGGTTGTGGGACTACGCCCCGCTGAAGGCGACCTATGAACAGCTGCAGACGATCCGGACGTACTACACCTTCAACGACATCGACATCGACCGCTACACGATCGCGGGCCAGTACCAGCAGCTCGAGATCAGCGCCCGGGAGTTCGACTTCACCAAGCTTCCGTCGTCCGCCCAGCAGTGGGTCAACCAGCACCTCGTCTACACGCATGGCTACGGCCTGGCCGCCAGCCCGGTCAACGCGGTGGTCGGCGAGGGTCTGCCCGACTACGTGGTCGGCGACCTTCCGCCCACCGGGACCTTGAAGGTGACTCAGCCGGCCATCTACTTCGGTGAGGTCACGCCTGACTACGCCCTGGCCCCCTCCAACACGCGCGAGTTCGACTATCCGCAAGGGAGCCAGGACGTCTTCACGGCGTACACCGGCACCCACGGCGTTCCGATGACCGAGCTCAACAAGGCGCTGTGGTCGCTCAAGCTCGGCGACTTCAACCTGCTGGTCTCGAGCCAGGTCACGAGCCAGACCCAGATGCTCTACCGGCGCAACATCCTCGACCGCGCGCAGGAGCTGGCCCCCTTCCTGACCTTTGACAGCGACCCCTACGTGGTGGTCGTCGACGGACGCACGTACTGGATCCTGGACGCGTACACGACAGGCTCGACGTACCCGTACTCGCAGACCGTCACCTTCCAGCAAAACGGGAACAACCCGGTCGACATCAACTACGTCCGCAACTCGGTGAAGGTGGTCATCGACGCCTATGAAGGCACGGCCGACTTCTACATCATCGACCCCAAGGACCCGATCATCAAGGCTTACCAGGCCACATTCCCCTCGCTGTTCAAGCCGATCGATGCCATGCCGGCGGGGCTGCGCGCCCACCTGCGCGTGCCGATCGACCTGTTCGACACGCAGGTCGAGGTCTACGCCACGTATCACATCACCGACCCCAAGGTCTTCTTCGCCCGCGAGGACGTGTGGGACATCCCGACCGCACAGACGTCGCCGGGAAGCGCGCTCACCCCGGTCCAGCCCTACTACGTCCTCTTCCGCCTTCCGGGAGAGCAGAACCCTGAGTTCCTGCTGATCATGCCCTTCACGCCACGGGGCAAGCAGAACATGGTGTCCTGGATGGCGGCTCGCAATGACGGCGCCCATTACGGGGAGTACGTCTCGTACATCCTGCCCAAGGACAAGGTCATCTTCGGTCCTCAGCAGGTCGCGAGCCGCATCAACCAGGACCCGTCCATCTCGCGCGACTTCACCCTCTTCCACCAGGCCGGGTCATCGGTTGTCCAGGGCAACCTGCTGGTGGTCCCGATCGGGAACTCGTTCCTCTATTTCGAGCCGATCTACCTCCAGGCCACGTCGGCCTCAGGGCTGCCGGAGTTGAAGAAGGTGATCCTCGCGGACTCTGCGAACGTGGCTTACGCGGACACCCTGCAGCAGGCGATCGATCAGCTTGTCGGCACGTCCAACGCGCCGCCCACGACGACGCCGACCCCGACCACCTTCACGCCGGCCCAGGTCGCGCAAGTCGCGAACCTCGTGGCCCAGGCCAACCTGCACTACGCCACGGCTTATGCCGCGCTGAAATCGGGCGACCTCACCACGTTCGCCAGCGAGATGGCCACGGTCGGCCAGCTGCTCCAGCAGCTGCAGCAGATAACCGGGACGGCTCCGACGGCGACGACACCCTCGCCCTCCCCGCGCGCCACCCCCAGCCCCTAGCCCGCACGGAGCGGGACGAACAAGACGGGAAACAAAGACCGATACCTCACCACCCCGTCGTGCTTTTCGTAGAGGCGCAGGTCCTGGGGCTCATCGGGTGAGACCGCGACGGGGATCACCATCCGGCCACCCTCCGCAAGCTGTTCGATCAGGGCCGGCGGCACGACGCGAGCCGCGGCGGCGACAAGAATGATGTCGAACGGCGCCAGGGCGACCCAACCGAGGCTTCCGTCGGCCACCGCGACCTCCACGTTGGTGAACCCAAGCCGCCCCAGTGTCTCGGACGCATGTTCGGCAAGCGCGGGCTCGCGCTCGAGGGTGATGACCTTGCGACACAAGCGGCTCAACACCGCGGCCTGGTAGCCCGAGCCGGCGCCCACCTCCAGGGCAATCTCGTCTGGCTTGGGCGCCACCGCTTGCGTCATCAGCGCCACCACGAGGGGTTGCGAGATCGTCTGGCCGCAGTCGATCCCGAGCGCGCGATCTTCATATGCATGGCGCCGCAGCTTGGGTGGCAGGAACTCTTCGCGAGGCATCTCCGACATCACGTACAGCACGCGCTCGTCGGTGACGCCGTGAGGCACCAGCTGCTCCGCCACCATCTTTTGCGCGGGCGTGCTCATCGATGATTCCCTCTTCGGAGAGTACAATCCGCAGCGGCTCATTGGCGTCGTCCGTCCCGCATTACGTTCCGCAGCAATGGCGCCGCCCCGTCAGGCAGCGCTCGCGCCTGGTCAAACGCACAGGCCCGGCACACGCACGTGTCGAGTTCGCTCATCCCTCCGAGCAGGAGTTCGCACGCTTTCTCGACTACTACCGAATCCGCTGGGTTTACGAACCCATGTCGTTCCCGATCGGCTGGGAAGACACGCGCGTGTCCGAGATGTTCACGCCGGACTTCTATCTTCCGGAGCACGACCTGTACATCGAGCTGACGACCATGAAGCAGTCCCTCGTCACGCCGAAGAACCGCAAGGTCCGCCTGCTTCGCGAGCTCTACCCCGAGCTCAACGTGCGCCTGTTGTACCGAAAGGATTACCAGCAGCTTCTGGCGAAGGCGGGTTATGGCGCGGTCGAGGTGCTCAACCTGCGCAAGCAGGACATCGGCTCAATCCTCATCTCACCGGTCGAGCTGGAGACCCGCGTCAAGGCCCTGGCGCGCAAGATCTCGCGTGACTATCGCGGCGAGTCGCTCGTGATCGTGGGAGTGCTGAAGGGGATCACGTTCTTCCTCGCGGACCTTGCCCGCAATATCAAGGTTCCCTTCGTCCTCGACTACCTCGACCTTCGGCGGTACGCCGGGGCGCAGCCGCACGAACGTGTTCGCATCGCGCGTGACATCGACTATCCGATCGCGGGTCGTCACGTTCTCCTGGTCGAGGACATCGTCAACACCGGCCTGACGCTCGACTTCGTCTTCTCGGAGCTCCGCGCGCGGGAGCCGGCCTCGATCGAGGTGGTTACGCTTCTCGATCGCCCGCTGCGCAGGCTCGTCAACGTGCCCATTCGCTACGTCGGTTTTCAGATCCCGAACGACTATGTCGTCGGCTACGGCCTCGACTACAGGGAGCTGTATCGCAACCTTCCGTTCATCTGCACGCTGCGCTCGAGCGTTTACGACCTTCCGGTGACGCCCAATCCGAACCAGCCGGAATAGCGGGGCGCGGCTGCAGCGCCTCCTGGCCTGGATGGCGGGCCAGGATTTCCACCTCCTGGTCGAGAGCGGCTTGCTCGTACAGATGGAGCAAATCGTCGTCGATGGCCACCGCAGCCTCTATGAATCGAAGGGGCTGCCGTGGTCGGCACCCCTCGCGTACCGGTGGCTGCGCTACGAGGATCCGGTGCCCGTGGCGCGCCTTCTGGACGGCGTGAAACGGCTTCGGAGGAGGGGTGTTGAATTCGACGCCGACGCTGTGGACAAAGCCTGCGTCGAAGCGGAAAAAAAGGGCTTTTTGAATTGAAAACGGGGGTGTGGAGGGGCTGTGGAAAACACATGCCCCAAGCGACCTTCCTGTTTACCCTGAAGTACCCTATGCGTTTTTCGGTTTCCATCCCGGGTTGCCCCGGACCTTCCACCTACTCGACGTTCGGTATCCTCAGGTTTACCGTACTCAGCCGCTTGGGGCGTCGCGAAAGTTAACAGGCGGTTATGCGTGGCGTCAACGCAAAAGAAATTCGGGCTGCCAGGCAAATCTTTGTGGGCTTGACAGTAGTCGCGATCACGATTAGTGGCGGCTCCTAGAATGGGTCACCACCTCATCCCAAAGGAGACAGAAAAATGCGCGAGGCCGTGATCGTCGAGGCAGTCCGCACACCGATCGCTCGGCGAAACGGAAAGCTCAAGGACATGCATCCAGTTGTCCTCGGGTCACTCGTGCTCAAGGAAATCATCAGGCGCGCAGGTATCGCACCGGAGCAGGTCGAGGATGTCGTTTTCGGTTGCGTGAGCCAGGCCGGCGAGCAGGGCCTGAACATCGGACGCAGCGCGTGGCTTACGGCGGGCTTTCCATTCACCACCCCCTCCACGACCGTCGACCGGCAGTGCGGCTCGAGCCAGCAAGCGGTTCATTTCGCAGCGAACCTCATCCAGTCAGGCGTCTGCGACATCACGATCGCCGGCGGCGTCGAATCGATGACCCGGGTGCCGATGGGCTCCAACGCCGTGTCGCCAGGCACGCCGTTTCCGCCCGAGCTGATGGAGCTTTACGACCTCGTCCCGCAAGGCATCTCCGCCGAGCTCATGGCTCGGAAGTACGGGATCTCCCGCCGCCAGATGGACGAGTTCGGCGTGCGCAGCCATCAGCTTGCGCTCGCGGCGAGGGAGCAAGGTCGATTCAAGTCACAGGTGTTCCCGATCGAGGTGTCGCTCGACGGCAACGGGCACCACGACATGTTCAGCCAGGACGAAGGCATCCGCGCCAACGCCAACTACGAGTCCACGGCTGCCCTCCAGCCTGCGTTCAACCCGGAGCACTCGATCACCGCGGGCAACTCGAGCCAGATCTCGGATGGCGCGGCAGCCGTCCTCCTCATGTCGCTCGAAATGGCCAAGAAGCTAGGGCTCAAGCCGCGCGCCCGAATCAGGGCGCAGGCCGTCGTCGGGACGGATCCGGTCCTGATGCTCGAGGGCCCCATCCCCGGAACCGCCGCCGTGCTCAAGCGGGCCGGCCTCGACCTCAATAGCATCGACCTCTTCGAAGTCAACGAGGCGTTCGCGTCCGTCGTCCTCGCGTGGCAGAAGGAGACTGGGGCAGACATGGACAAGACCAACGTGAACGGCGGCGCAATCGCCGTCGGCCACCCGCTCGGCGCATCCGGCGCGATCCTCATGACCCGCCTTCTGTATGAGCTCGAGCGCCAGGATCTTCGATATGGGCTCGAGACGATGTGCTGCGGCGGCGGCATCGGCACGGCGACGATCATCGATCGGGTCGTCGAATGAAAAACTCCGAACAAACGAAGACTTTCGAGTCGCTGCGCAAGATCAGCCCTCACAGGTTGACCGATGGCATCTTGGCTCGCGCCGTCGAAGGCGAGCGGGTGACGATGGCCGTCGTCCAGCTGGACCCGAACGCGGTCTCACCCGCACATCACCACGAGAACGAGCAGCTTGGCTTCGTGATCGCCGGCAGCATCACGATGCGGATCGGCACGGAAGAGCGCGAGCTCCAGGCCGGCGACACGTACAACATCCCAAGCCACGTCTCGCACGACGCGGTGGCCGGACCTGACGGGGCCACGGTCGTCGACGTCTTCGTTCCCGTGCGAGAGGACTGGAAGAAGCTGGACCGGCTCGATCCTTCCTCCCCGCGCTGGCCCTAGAAAAGGCGCGGGGGAGGACGCAAGTCGCGCACAAGCGGCGTTAAGGATGGGCCTTACTCATTGCTCCCCCGCGGTACCCCCTCCTGTGAGCCGCCACGCCTGCCAGTGCTTGGAAATGCAGCGCTGGGAGACGGCCGGCGTGAAGCCGGCCTAAGCGCGACGCTTCGACTTATTTGGGAGCGGGCGCGACAGGTGCGGCGAGTCCCAGCAAAATCGCAGCGCTCGCTCCTGCCAGTCTCCTGCGTTGTAGATGCCGATCCTCGGAGTCGCGACGACTCGGCGCTTCCGGGCGCCATCGTCCACGAGATAGAGCACCGGCGGAGCAAGCGACACGCCGTTGAGCGCCCGGTCGATGTCTAGCGCTCGGCAAACCAGCCCCGGGCCGCCGCACCGCCCGACGCCAGGACCTGGCTCGAGGGCGCGCACGAGCACCGCCTGCGGCACGCCGGCCGGTCGCGTCACGAAATTGAGGCAGTGGTGCATTCCGTAGGTGAAATAGACGTAGGCATGACCCGGCGGCCCATACATGACCTCGTTGCGGGGGCTGCGCCGCCCACCTGACGAGTGCGACGCGAGGTCTTCCGGACCCATGTAGGCCTCGACCTCGACGAGACGGCCCCAAATCTGATGGCCGTCGACCTCCCTCACCAGCACCTTCCCAAGCAGGTCGCGCGCGACGCGCACCGTCTCGCGGTCAAAGAACGCCGCGTCGAGGATCTTGCCGGAGGGCGGAGCATTAGGAACCGTGCTGTCATTCATGGCAATGGCGGCCGGGTTCACCCCGGCCGCGACTCGGCAATCTTGCAAGCCTCGCTGCGTCGCGTGGAGAAACTATTTGGTAATCCAATCCTTAAAGGGAAAGTGAGCAGGCACGTTGGCGAAGCCAACCTGCCGATGCAATCAGCAAGTCCGAACCTGGTCGTGCCTTGCACGCAGCGGAAACCCGCGGTTTCCGCTCATATCTACCTTGCTGCTTCGCCGACTTTCCTGCGCCCCGCCTGCCGCCGGCGCTTGTCCACGTAGAGGGCCTTGTCGGCCATCTGGTACATCGCCTGCCAGTCCATCCCCGCCTTCCAGGCCGTGATCCCGATGCTGAACTCGACTGGGACCGGCACCTTCTCCAGGCGGTTCAGGTCGTCGAGCGACTGGCGCACCCGGACGCCCACCTCGCGGGCATCGCGCTCGTCGGCCTCCGGCATCGCGACGCCGAACTCGTCACCGCCTAGGCGACCGCAGGTGTCAGACGCCCGGACCGCGCGCTGCAGCTCGTGGGCGAGCATGCGGATCGCCTCATCGCCTACATGGTGGCCGAGCGTGTCATTGATCTCTTTGAGGTTGTCGAGGTCCAGCATTATCAAGGCGAGCCTCCGGCCATGCCTCGACGCGGCGGCCACGGCTCGGTCGATCGCCCGCTCGAACTCGGGCCGGTTGGCCAACCCGGTCAGGTAGTCCGTCCGGGCCTCGCGAGTATGCTGGCGAGCCCGGTCGAGGGCGACCGCGATCTGGTCCGCCACAGCCGCCACGAACTCGAGGTCGCTCGACTCGAAAGTCCTTGGCAGCCTCGTGGCGACGGTCATGGCCCCGAGCAACACGCCCTTGGTGCGCAGCTCGGCGCGGATCGCGCTCCATTCGCCGGCGATCCGGTCGACCCGCGACTCGGCCGGGCCGGACGACACCTCGACCACCTTGACGAGACCGGAGCGGCCCGATTCGGAGAATTCCTCCTCCTCGCCTGGCTGCATGCCGATCGTCTTGGCGAGCTTGAGCCGCGCGCCGTCACGCACCCATGCGGCGCCCGCCTGCAAGCCGAGCACCTTGAGGGTTTCCCGGAGACCCACCTCCGCGATCTCGGTCACGTCCAGGGAGCGTCCCAGCGCACTGGCGATGTGGTAGAGCCCGTGGAGCTCGGTCTGGCGGGCTTTGTGGCGCGTTTCCGTGTAGTCGAGGTAGCCCCGGATGAAGCTCGAGTTGAGGTGCTCGATCACGTCCCCAAGCCGGCTCTGGGCGAGCAGCAGCACCTCGTCTGCGTATTCGCTGCCGGCCAGCTCGTCGGTGACACGGGCGACGACCGACCTACGGAAAACCGCCAGGCCCTCCATCAGGGACTCCAACGGCACCCCCTTCTCGGCGTACCGCTTGGACGTCTCCCGCGCGATGGTGTAGTACTCGTGCCAGGGGACTCGCGAGTCGGGTCGAAGCGAGCGGAAAAGGATCTCCAGGAAGGCGACCGAGGTCTTGACGAGCTCGTCCACCGTGCCGTCTTTGTGGCTTTTGAGCAGGTCCGGTTCGATCGCGCGGACCGATTCGGCCGCCACAATCCCGGTGTCGGAGGCGCTGCCGGACAGCCTGTTGGCAAGCTCGTTCAGGAGGTCGCTCGCCCGCTCAGTCATATCGGCGCACTATAGAGTGACGCAAGCACTTAAGAGTACCTGCGCGGCACGCTAATCAAGTATGTAAGAGGCAATGATGGCTACAGTCACCAGGGGTTCGTTGGAGAGGCTCGAGGATCTTCTGGGCGGGGATGCCCGGGACCTGCTCGACCACAAGTGCAACACAGTGCCGAAAGAGCAGCTTCACCTGCCTGGCCCGGACTTCGTAGACCGCGTCTGGAAGGACAGCGACCGCCCGACCCGGGTGCTGGGCAGCCTGCAGTCGATCCTCGGCCACGGACGGCTGGCGAATACCGGCTACGTATCCATCCTCCCGGTCGACCAGGGCATCGAGCACACCGCCGGGGTGTCCTTCGCCCCGAACCCGATCTACTTCGACGGCGCCAAGATCGTCGAGCTGGCGATCGAAGGGGGCTGCAACGCGGTTGCCTCCACCTTCGGCGTCCTGGGCTCGGTCGCCCGAAAGTACGCGCACCAGATCCCTTTCATCTGCAAGCTCAACCACAACGAGCTCCTGACCTTCCCGAACCACTCCGACCAGATCATGTTCGGCACCGTAAAAGAGGCCTGGGAGATGGGAGCCGCCGCCGTGGGGGCCACGGTCTACTTCGGTTCGGCGGAATCGGACCGCCAGATCCAGGAGATCGCCCGAGCCTTCCACGAGGCGCACCAGCTCGGAATGGCGACCGTCCTTTGGTGCTACGTCCGCAACAACGCATTCAAGAAGGACGGCGTCAACTACGAGACCGCGGCCGACCTGACCGGTCAGGCCAACCACCTCGGCGTCACGATCGAGGCGGACATCATCAAGCAGAAGCTGCCTGACACGAACCGCGGCTTCGAGGTGATCGGCTTCGGCAAGGCCTCGCCGCTGGTTTACGACAAATTGAGCACCGACCACCCGATCGACCTGTGCCGTTACCAGGTGATCAACAACTACATGGGTCGGGCGGGACTCATCAACTCGGGGGGTGAGTCACGCGGCGCGACAGACTTGAAAGACGCTGTCCGCACGGCGGTGATCAACAAGCGCGCGGGTGGCATGGGCTTGATCAGCGGCCGCAAGTCGTTCCAGCGCCCGATGAAGGAGGGAGTCGAGTTACTACACGCAATTCAGGACGTGTACCTGAACGAGTCGGTAACCATCGCCTGAAGCTCGCGTTCCTGGGTACGGGTGCAGCCTTCTCGCTGGATCGGTATAACGGCGCGGTCGTGGTCGACGGCCGTCTGCTCCTCGACGGTGGCGCGCCGCTCCTTCCGCACATGAAACGCGTCGGGGTCGACGCGGGGGCGATCGAGGTGGTTTTCCTGACGCACTTCCACGGCGACCACACCCTCGGGTTGCCGCCGTTCGTGCTGCACCGCGTGTTCGTCGACCCTCGCCCGATCACGTTCGTGGGTCCGAAAGGAATCGAGGAGAAGCTGGAGGCCCTCTGGGACATCAGCTGGGGCCCCGACTGGAAAACGGTGATGCGGCCTCGTTTCAAGGTCGCGTACGAGGTGGCGGAGCCGGAAGGCAAGGTCGCCGGCTACAAGTACGAGACGGTGAGGCTCGACCACGGGACCAGCGGGAGCAACGGCTACCGGATCTGGGTCGACGGCAAGATCCTCGCCTACTCGGGCGATACCGAGCCCACCGCTCCTCTCGATGAGCTCGTGGAGGGGGCCGACATCGCCATCGTGGAGGCGACCGGGCCAGGAGACGTCTTCAGCCACATGAGCTGGGACGATGCAACGGCGCTGAAGAAGCGCCACCCCACGACGCGATTCATGTTCAACCACGTGTACGGCGGCACCGTTGACGGAGCCGTCGATGACCTCCAGGTGATCGAGGTCTGAAGAACCGCATCACGGTCTCGGTCCTCGTCGGGGCGCTTGCCGGCGGGATCATGGGAGCCGCAGTGTTCGGAGCGCTCTTCGCACTCGGCCTTTTGCTGTCCAGCCGGGTCGACAGCGTGATCCCGGTCATCGTCCTCGCCATCGCCGGCGCATATGCCGGCTGGCTTGTCGGCGTGATCGTCTTCGGCGCAGTTCGCGGCGCCGGCGCCAAAGAAGAGCAGAGCTGAGCCCGGACGTTGTATCGACTCGCCCGCTGCTCGACAAGCTCGGCGTCAAGCCAGGCTCGAAGGTGGCGATCGCCGACCTCGATGATCCGGCGTTCGAGCGCTTGCTGCGCGAGCGCACATCCAGCATCGTCCACGGACGGCCCCGCACCCCGAGCGATCTCGTGTTCATGGGCGCCAGAGAGCTGCGCGACTTGAAACGGCTGAACGAGGTCAAGAAGTGGATCGAGCCGAACGGCGCGATCTGGGTCGTGCGCCCAAAGGGTGGCCGCTCCGAGATCCGGGACACGGACGTCATCGAGGCCGGTCTTGCGGCCGGGCTGGTCGACAACAAGATCGCGAGCTTTTCAGACAGCCAGGGCGCGATGCGCCTGGTCTTTCGGCTGCGCGACCGCCCCCGATGACGGTGGTCATCCGGCCAGGTGAGCGCGCCGACGTTCCGGTGATCGCGGAGCTGATCCGTGGGCTGGCGCGTTTCGAAAAGCTGGAGCATGAGGTCACCATGACGGAGGACAGGCTCGCCGCCAACCTGTTCGGGCCACACCACTATGCGGAGACCTTGATCGCGCAGGAAGACGGCTCGGCAGGCGTTCCCGTCGGCTTTGCTCTTTTCTTTCACAATTTCTCGACCTTCCTGGCGCAGCCTGGGATCTATCTCGAGGACCTGTTCGTGATCCCGGAGCAGCGTGGTCGCGGCGTCGGGCGTGCGCTGCTCAAGGAGCTCGCTCGGCTCGCGGTGGAGCGGGGATGCGGGCGGCTCGAGTGGTCGGTGCTCGACTGGAACCGCGAGGCGATCGCTTTCTACGAGCGATTGGGCGCCCGGCCCAACTCGGAATGGACCGTGTACAGGCTGAGCGGCGAAGCGCTCTCCTCGCTTGGCCGAGAATAGGTTGCGCATGGACGTCCTTCGCCCCAAGAAGCTGGAGACGCACCCCGGCGATTCGATCGTGGGTTGGGCTCGCGGCCAGCTCCAGATCGCGCGCCAGATCGTGGACAACCCTGGTGGCGGCCTCCTCTTCGCGACCCAGACGATCGGTCAGGTCAAGTCCGGTCTGCACGAGCGGGATGCGACGCGGTGGGACGAGGTGGTCGCTGTCCTGGATCGGGTCGAGGACGCCGCTGTCAGACGCGAGTTCGACACCGCCCGCACCCTGCTCGACGAAGTCCTGACCAAGCTCCGCTAGGCGCCGGGCGCGCGCCGGGCGCACAGATCAGCCGTTGACGGCTGCCTCCAGGGTCGCTTCGAATCCAGCGGCGCCCTTGTGCCCGCCAAACGGTCCCGCGCCGGGCAGGGTGACGCCCGCCTCTCGATACCGGCTGATCGCCCCTCGCACGTGCCGCTCGTCGCCGATTCCTGAGAGCTCGTCGAGCATCGCCTCGCTGACCTCACCCGCGGCAAGCTGGGAAGCGAATCCGCTGGCGTCCATCATCTTCCGGTAGTAGGGCAGGTTGGAGTAGCGCTCGACGGTCTGGCGGAAGACCTCTTGGCCGCCGGCGCGGTCAGACGTCAGGCAGACCGGCACCGCCGCGACGATCTCGAAACCTTCAAGGTCTTTCCCCGCCTTGCGCCGGCCGGCCGTCACCGCGGGGATCACGTGATCGCGGATGTAAGCCGGCGAGCACATCCACAGAATGACGCCGTCGGCCATCTCCCCCGCCAGGTCGAGCATCCGCGGATTGAGGGCCGAGATCATGATCGGCATCTCCGCACGGCGCGGGCCCGAGTAAGCCCAGTGGGCGGAGAAATATTTCCCGTCGATGGAACAACCACCATCGCGGAGGCTCGTGCGCAGGATGTCCAGGTACTCGCGCATGGCGTCCACCGGGCTGTCCAGCCGCAGGCCCCACATCGACTCGACGGTCACTTTGTGGCTGATGCCGATGCCAAGAATGAAGCGCCCGCCCGACAGCTCGTCGAGAGTCGCGGCCATCTGCACCATCGCCGTCGGGTGTCGCGTGTAGATGGGCAGGATGCCGGTTCCGAATCCCACGCGTTGCGTCGCGTGGGCGTACTCGGCAAGGACAAGTGCGGCGTCGCGAGCGTTGGGGAGCTGCGTGAGCCAGACCGACTCGTAGCCCAGCCTTTCCGCGGCCTTGGCCCGGGCGACGGATTCGTCAAGTGTCTTCACTGCGTCGTTGAATGCGGCAAGACGAGGCATCGCTTCAGCAATATATGCCCGTGACGTGGCCCCAGGCGTTGTTCATGGGATTGCTGCAAGGGGCGACCGAGCTGTTTCCGGTGTCGTCGCTCGGGCATGCGGTGCTGATCCCGAGCCTGCTGCGCTGGAGCTTCAAGCAATCGGATCCTTCGTTTCTGCCGTTCCTCGTGCTCCTGCATCTCGGCACCGCGACCGCTCTGCTGGTCCTCTACCGGCAGGAGTGGCTCGCCATCATCCGGGGCTTTTTCACAGCCGCGATCCGCGGTCAGATTCAGACCGACACCGAACGCCTCGCCATGCTGCTGCTGGTCGGGACGATTCCGGCTGCCGTGCTCGGCGTGTTTCTTCAAACGAAGATCAAGAACCTCTTCGCGAGCCCGTCCGAGGCAGCCGTCTTCCTGGTCGTCAACGGGGTCCTCATGATCGGCTTCGAGGTGTTGAGGAGGCGTGCGGAACGGCGTGCGGTGGTCACCGCCGCTTCGCGTGTCGAGCAGGAGGAGCAATTCGCGCAAGCCGAGCGGATCAGCTTCCGAGCCGCGGCCGTGGTCGGCGCGTGCCAGGCCCTGGCCTTCCTGCCGGGCATCTCGCGTTCCGGCGTCACCATCGGGGGAGGCTTGCTGGCAGGACTGCGGCACGAGGAGGCGGCACGCTTTTCGTTCCTTCTGGCGACGCCCGTGATTCTCGGCGCTGGGATCGTCGAGGTGCCGCAGCTCTTCGCGAGCGGCGTGCCGATCGCCGAATACCTGGCCGGCGCCGTCCTTTCCGGTATCGCGGCCTACGCGAGCGCGCGGTTTCTCCTCCGCTATTTCCGGTCGGGCCGGCTCGATCCGTACGGCGTGTACTGCATCGCGGCCGGGCTCGTCAGCCTGGCTTTGTTACATTTCAGCCTGTGATGAAATCAACGGGATTGGCGCTCGGCTTGGGGGTTCTCGGTGTGGTTTTCCTGATCGTCGGAGTGCTCTACGGTCTCGGCGTGCTTCAGATCGCGGTCAGCGATCCACACGCTGCGCACCACTACACGCACCTGATCCTGTTCGTGGTGCTGGCGGTGGCCAGCTTCGTGGCCGCCAACTTCGCCCGTCCGAAAGGGACGATCTACATGACGGACCGCCCGAAACGCTAGACGGCCGCGATCTTCTGGGGCACGAGGCGTCCGGATAGGTCGCGCTCGCCAACCCGGATGTCCTCGTGGTAGACGGCGTCCGCGTTGACCTTCCACGGATCGAATGTCGAGTCGGTGGCAATGTTTCGCGCGACCAACAGCGCGGTCATCATCGAATGGTCCTGGTTGTTGTATTTATGCATCCCGTTGCGGCCGACGAGATGAAGGTTCGGCAGCTGCGACTGCAGGTACTCGCGAATGACGTCCACTCGCGACTGGTAGGCGTCGTCATACACGGGATAGGCCTTCTGCTGGCGAACGACGACTCCGTCGAAGACCTGGTCTGGCGAGCAGATGCCGAGCTGGGCGAGCTCCTCGCCCGCGAGCTTGACGAGCGCGGCGTCGTCTGAGCTCCACAGCCCATCGCCCTCGAAGCAGAAGTACTCGAGCCCGAGGCAAGTCTTGCTCTGGTCAGGCACCATGTCAGGGCTCCAGTTCTTGAAATTCTGGATGCGGCCGACGCGCACTCTAGGGTCGTGGATGTAGATCCAGTTGTCAGGAAACACGTCCGCCCGGTCGATCATCAGAGCGACGCTGATGAAATCGCGGTAGGAGAGGTGTTCGGCCGCCCGCCGCACGGCTTCCGGCGCTGGCGGATCGAGGCGGCTGATCAGCTCCCGCATGGGGATGCTCGAGACGAAATCAGTGCCGGCATGCACTTCCAGCTCGCCCGCGGCGGTTCGCGTCTCGACCGACGAAACCAGGCCGCCTCCGTGCTTGATGGAGTGGATCGAGCGTCCGAACAGCACGGGCGAACCCTTTTCCCGGCTGATGTCGGCCACGCGCTCCCAGATCTGCCCTGGACCGAAGCGCGGATAGCGGAACCTGTCGATCAGGGTGGTTACGACCTCGCCGTGATGCTTGGCGGCGCGGCCGGGGATGAGCGCGCTTCGCAGCACCAACCAAAGGTCGAGGCTCTTGATTCGCTGAGCCGCCCAGTCGGCGGAAAGCTCCTTGGTGCTGATGCCCCATACCTTTTCCGTGTACGTCTTGAAGAAGATGCTGAAGAGGCGCCATCCGAACTGGTTGCGCACCCAGTCCTCGAGGCTCTTCGGGTTCTTCACGGGCTGTAGGCGTGCGCGCGCGTAGCTGGCGACGCAGCGGACGGCCTCCAGCGGCCCGAGGTTCCAGAGGGCGTTGAAGGCCTTGATCGGATAGGCGAAGAAGCGTCCCCGGTAGTAGATCCGCGACAAGCGGCCCCGGGTCAGCATCTCGTCGCCCAGGATCTCCGTCCACAGCTCTTCGACCTCCTGGTTCTTGGAGAAGAAGCGGTGGCCGCCTATGTCAAAGCGATAACCCTTGTGCTCGACGGTACGGGCCAGCCCCCCAACCTGGTTGGGGTCTTTTTCGAGGATGGTGACCGGGATGTCGTGCTTGAACAGCTCATAGGCGGCCGTCAGCCCGGCCGGGCCTGCGCCCATGACAACGACGTGCGGTCGACCGCCCTCGGCGATCAAAGTGCCCACAGGGTAGCAACGAGTCCCCTGGGTTCAGTCTTGCTAGTTTGCGGAGCGCTAGTTGAGGGGTCCTTTGCCGCGGGCCTCGTCCACCTTGACGATGGCGTCCCGCAGGCCCTTGATCCAGTCCGCCTGGTGCATGCCCACCAGCCGGACGCACCAGGCCAGCGCGTCGCTCCTGCTCCTTGCGACGCCGCCCGCCACCAGGGTGTCGAGGATGGAGCGCTCCGGCATTCGGAGCCTGGTCATCACCGGCACGCTCAAGGTGGTGAAGATCCTGGTCTCGTCGCCGCACGTCGCGCCCCAGGCGACCTTGCGCCGGAACTGCCTCTCAGCCTCTCTGGCGATCCGTACCCGCTCGTCCCTGGTCTCTTCCCGGAAACGGTCGATGCGCGCTGAGCGGGCCGCGGCCCGCCCTTCTTCCGAGGTGCCGGCGGCCAGCTCCACTTCGGGCAGCCGCCCCATGACAAGGATCTCCTCGCCATCGCTTGCTACCTCGGGTGGACCGGCGAACCAGCCGGCGGGCACCCTGCTGGCGAACCACCCCGAGATGTCCTCGGCCATCGATTACAAGATTACTGGCTCGGCGGACACTTGGGGTGGCCCCGGCCACCCGCGTGTCAGGCGGCCGACTCCTGCGGCTTGGCGCCCACGAACTTGATCTCGTCCAACCAGACTTCCGTCCGGCGGCGCTTCTGGCCGGCCGTGTCCTCCCACGAGCTCGTGTGGAGCCGGCCTTCCGCGAACACGGCCCGGCCCTTTTGCAGGTATTGGCCCGCGAACTCGGCCAGCTTGCCGAACGCGACAAGGCTGTGAAACTCGGTCTGCTCTTTGGCATTGCCGGACTCATCCTTGCCCGCGTACGTGTTGGTCGCGAGCCGCATGTTGGCGACATACGTCCCCTTTGGAGTCGCCTTGACCTCAGGATCCGCCGTGAGATTCCCGACCAGGATCACCTTGTTGACCATCGAACCACCTCCGTGAATTTGAAGCCAGCGTAGGTTCGAATTGAGCCGTCGCCTACCCAGGTTGTTAAGGGGCAAGCCACGCGACCGGGTCGACGGAGGTCCCGTCGACCTGGATCTCGAAATGCACATGCGGTCCGGTGGCCAGGCCGCTCGCGCCAACCAATCCGATGACCTGGCCCGGACTCACGGACTCTCCTGATTGCACACGGAATTCGGAAAGATGGCAGTAAAAGACGCGGACGTGCGCATCGACCTCGACCGTGACGTAGTTGCCCGCGCCATTTGGGTCAAAGCCAACGCGTGCGGTGCCGGAGGTCGCCGACTGGACGTCTGTACCGCTTGGAGCCGCGAGGTCAATGCCCGTGTGGACGTGGTGGCCTGGACAGAATGGATCGAACGGCTCCAGCTCCAGCGACGTGCACCCGAAGGGCTGGCTGACCTTTGCTCCGACCACGACCTCTTCGACGGGTAGCCGAAGATGGCTGGGAACCTGGCCGGCGACGACCAGCCAGACCACCAGGCCACCGGCGGCGAAACCGGCGATCCGCACCAATGCCACCGGGGGCCTCAGGCCTTGGCCACGGCATGCGCGATGTGCTTGAACCCCTCGTGCACGGTCGACTCGAGCTTGTGAGCCACCTTCTCAGAGCCTCCCAGCGCGCCGGGCACCTTGAAGACGATCAGCAGCGATGCCAGGGCGAAGAGATGGTGCACAGGGGTGTGGCCATCCTTTTCGAGCGCAAATCCGATTGACAGGATGAACAGCTGGATCGGCTGCATCAAAAGGTTGGTCGAGAACTGCGAGGCCCACATCTTGGAAATGTGGTTCGTCTCCGGAAGCATGAAGAACAAGCCCGCGATCGGAGCGGTGATCGCGAGGACGATCAGGACTGCATATCGGACGAGATAGACGATCGCCAGCACGTCATACGCGGCGGCAAGTCCGGCGGTGGTGAGGATCTCCATGACGCCGGCGTTCGGGTCGTGGCGAAAGTTCGCCGCAAACGTCGATAGGTCGTCCAGCGAAACGTAGGTGTGGACTGTGGCGCTGATCGTGTTGCTCGCATCGACCGCCATCTGGAACAACGACTGGGAGAAGTTGATGAGAACGACGCCCATCATCAGACGGGGCAGGAGGATTCGCGCCGTGTACTGGCTGCGCAGGCCGTGGCCCCACATGATCCGGTAGGCCGCCCATAGGGTCAGCAGCGCAAGCGCGGCGTCGGCCGCGAGCTGAACCTTCGGCTCGAAGCGTTGAATGGTCAGGTTGTTGACGAACGGGCCGCCGTGGTTCTCGAAATCGGTCGTTTGAAGGATGAAGTTCGACCAGACGTTGATGAGCAGCCCAAGGCTGTCGTCGAGCAGAGCCGCCGCGACGAGGTTTGGGTGGACGAGTGTGTAGAGGTATCCGTCGATCCGACCCAGCTCCCCATAGAGCTGCTTGACCGCGGTGAGAAGCTGATCCATCGATCAGTGTGTGGACGTCGGCACCGAATTGGTCAGGATGCTGACCAGCGAGCTCGCCACCTCGACGCCGATCGTCCCCACGACGATGCGCTGAATCCACTGCTTGGCCGCGAGCGCGGACTTCGACTCGACCGCCGTGATCTTCCAGATGAAAGCGAAGATGAAGGCGAGCGCGCCGACCGAGCCGACCAGCGCCTGGCCGATGTGAATCCAGACGGTGATCAGATTGGTGATCGGAGTGATGTCAGGGTCGCCAGTGAGGAAAACCATGTGTGCCTCCAGCTGTTTTGAGGCGCACGTTAGGCACTGCCCGCTGGAAGAGGAACCTTGCCTGTTAACGGCGGATTTTTCCAGGCGCTCATGGCTCGCCTCGTTACGGCCCGAGCTGGACTCAGCTCCGGATGAGCTCCGCCTCAGTCGTCAATGTGTGCGGCTCCAGCCCTGGTAGGAAAAGAAGTGAGTGCGGGTGCACGGGTCCGAAATCAGCGCGAGGTAGAGAAGCCCACCTGTCAGCTTCCATGTGTATCGACCAATTCCCCCTGGCAGCGGGATCTCGCAATACACCCCGTTGAAGAAGCGGTGGTACGCCCGTATACGGGGCACACAGACGCAGATCGAGGCGTACCGAAAGGAGGCTAAGCGGCTCACGCAGAGCCTGCCGGCCGGCGCCAGAGTTCTGGAGGTGGCGTTTGGCCCTGGGTACCTGGCGATCGAGCTGGCGCGGCTCGGAAGGGTTCGAGTGACCGGGCTGGACATCAGCCACACATTCGTGACGATCGCAAGCCAGAACGCGAAGGATGCAGGAGTCGCAGCCGACTTCCACCAGGGTGACGCGGCGGCGATGCCCTTCGAGGCGGAATCCTTCGACCTGATCGTCTGCCAGGCCGCGTTCAAGAACTTCGTGCATCCGCGCAGCGCGATCTCCGAGATGTACAGGGTCCTGCGCGGCGGTGGAACCGCCTTGATCCAGGACATGAGCAGCGAGGCATCCCATGCCGACATCGAGCGCGAGGTCGCGGCCATGCAGCTAGGCCCTGTGAGCACCTTCACGACGAAGGGGACGCTCGAGATGCTCAAGCGCCGCGCCTACTCGCCGGCGAAGTTCGAACGCCTCGCCGCGGAGAGTCCGTTCGGGACTTGCACGATCAACACCGAAGGCATCGGCCTGGAGGTTCGGCTCGAGAAGCCGGTGGCCTAACCTTTTGATCAGTGGCCAAGAAGCTCACCGAGTACGAGGCCAAACGCGATTTCAAAAAGACACCAGAACCCGGCGCCAAGGTCCCCCGCAAGGCAACGAGGGCGCCGCGGTTCGTGGTGCAGGAGCACCATGCGCGCCGCCTGCACTGGGATTTCCGGCTCGAGCGCGACGGCGTGCTCGTTTCGTGGGCGGTGCCGAAAGGCGTGCCCGCCGACCCCAAGACGAATCACCTCGCCGTCCACGTGGAGGACCACCCTCTGGACTACATCGACTTCGCGGGCGATATCCCGGCAGGCAACTACGGGGCGGGACATGTCTCGATCTGGGATCACGGCACTTACGAGACGGAGAAGTGGTCTGACCGCGAGGTCATGGTGGTTCTCCATGGAAAGCGGCTCGAGGGTCGCCACGTGCTCTTCCGGACCAACGGCGAGAACTGGATGATCCATCGCATGGATCCGCCTCAGGACCCGGACCGCAAACCGACGCCGGAGCGGATCGAGCCGATGATGGCGAAGCTCGTCACCAAGTCGCCTATGCCAGATGAGGCGTGGGGTTTCGAGTTCAAATGGGATGGCATTCGCGCCGAGGCGTATGTCGAAGGCGGTACGGTCCGCCTCGTGAGCCGCAGCGGCGAAACCGTCACGGCCCGCTACCCCGAAATCCACGCGATGGGCCGCGCGCTGGGCTCGAAAGAGGTGATTCTCGACGGCGAGATCGTCGCCCTGGACGACAGGGGCCGCCCAAGCTTCGAGGAGATCCAGCAGCGAATGGGGCTCACGTCTACGTCTGAGATCCGCCGCAAGATGACAGAGGTCCCGGTCACCTACATGATCTTCGACCTGATGTGGCGGGACGGCCACTCGCTGCTGAAGGAGCCCTATGTGAAGCGGCGCAAAGAGCTCGAGAGGCTGAAGCTCAACGGCGCGTCATGGCAGACCCCACCTTATGAAAAGGGAGGTGGACCGGACATGCGCCAGGCCAGCCGCAAGGCGGGGCTCGAGGGCATCATGGGCAAGAAGCTCGACTCGCCTTACGAGCCGGGACGCCGCAGCGGGGTCTGGGTCAAGCTCAAGAACCGGAACCGCCAGGAGTTCGTGATCGGCGGCTGGCTCGATGGCGAAGGGAAGCGCGGCGGGCAGCCCGGCGCGCTGCTGATCGGCTATTACGACAATGACAAGCTCGTCTATGCCGGCAAGGTCGGGACCGGCTTCACCGACGCGATGCTGGATAAGCTGCAGAGCGCAATGAAGCCGCTGGCGCAGGCGAAGAGCCCCTTCGACGTCGGTGTGCCTCCCAGGGCCGCCCACTTTGCCAAGCCGAAGCTCGTCGCGGAGGTCGAGTTCGTCGAATGGACGAGGTCGGGACAGCTGCGGGCGCCTGCTTTCAAGGGCCTGCGGACTGACAAGCCTGCGCGTGAGGTCGTGCGCGAAGGTGGCTAAGGAAACCGCTGTCGAAGTCGAGATCGAAGGGCGCCAGCTCAAGCTGACCAACCTCGAGAAGGTCCTCTACCCCGAGGTCGGGTTCACGAAGGCGCAGGTGATCGACTACTACACCCGTGTCGCGCCCGCCATCCTGCCCCACACGCGCGACCACCCCCTGACGCTGAAGCGGTATCCAAACGGCGTCGCCAGCGAATTCTTCTACGAGAAGAACTGCCCGAAGCACCGGCCGCCCTGGGTCGAGACCGCAACGGTCTGGAGCGGCGGCAACAACCGCGACATGTACTACTGCCTGTGCCAGGACGTGCCCACGCTGGTGTGGCTCGCGCAAATTGCGACGCTCGAGTTCCACACCTCGCTGTCACTCGCTTCGAACCTGCCGGAGCCGCGCACGCTCGTCTTCGACCTCGACCCTGGGCCGCCGGCGACCATCGTCGAGTGCTGCAGAGTCGGCCTGATGCTGCGCGACGTGTTCGCGGAGCACGGCCTCGACTGCTGCGCCAAGACCTCCGGCTCCAAGGGCCTGCAGCTCTACGTCCCGCTCAACTCGAAGGTGACCTATGTCGAAACGAAGGTCGTGTCGAAGGGCCTCGCGCAGCTGTTCGAGGAGCAGCATCCCGACCTCGTGGTGCACAAGCAGCTGAAGGAGCTTCGCACAGGCAGGGTCCTCATCGACTGGAGCCAGAACGACCAGTACAAGACGACGGTCAACGTCTACTCGCTACGTGCTCGCGCCCGACCAACGGTGTCCACACCGGTGTCGTGGGAGGAGGTCGAGAAGTGCCTGAAGGCGAAGGATCCGAGCCTTCTGGTCTTCGACTCCGACCAGGTGCTCGCGCGCGTCGCCAAGCACGGTGACCTCTTCGAGCCGGTGATCAAGAAAAAGCAGAAGCTGCCCAGCTCCCTCCTGCAGGCCACGGGCGGAGAGTCCGCCCTCGAGAAGATGGCCAACCGGCGCCACGGCGGGGGAGGGCGGTTCCGCAAGCCGGAAAAGTGAATTCAGCAGGTCCCAACCTGCTTGGGCTTGCGCGCAGCCGGCCCCGGGTGGTCATCGCCGGCGCGGGGTTCGGCGGTCTCACCTGCGCGCGCGCTCTGCGGCATGTCCCGGTCGACGTGCTGCTGATCGACCGCAACAACTACCACTTGTTCACGCCCCTCCTCTATCAGGTGGCCTCGGCGCTCCTGGATCCTGGTGAGGTCGCGCGGCCGGTGCGCGCACTGATCCGCCCGCTCGCCAACACGGAGTTCAAACAGGCGCAGGTGACGGGCGCGGACCTCGACCGACGCACCTTGAAGACCGACCGCGGTCCGATCTCGTACGACTATCTCGTGCTCGCCACCGGCAGCCGGAGCGACTACTTCGGAAATGCCTCGCTGGCCCAGCACGCTTTCGGCCTCAAGGATCTCGACGAGGGCCTTGCGTTACGCAACCGCATCCTCTCCCAGTTCGAGGCCTCGCGGTGGGTGACGGACCCGGAGAAGCGGCGCACGATGCTCACGTTTGCCGTGGTTGGCGCCGGGCCCACCGGGGTCGAGATGGCCGGCGCGCTCTCGGAGCTGATCCGGCTCGTGCTCCGCAAGGACTACCGCGACCTCGACCTGGGCGAGGTGCGGGTGCTGCTGCTCGAAGCGGCAGGCGCGCCGCTGGGCACGTTTGTGCCAGTCCTGCGCCAGGCTGCACGGCGCTCGCTCGAGAAGAAGCACGTGGAAGTGATGCTGGGCGCGAAGGTCGACTCGGTGACGGACGACTCGATCAGGCTCGCGGGCGGCGAAGAGATCGCCGCCGGCACCATCATCTGGACAGCCGGGGTGCGTGCCTCAGAGTTGGGCGCCGCGATCGGCGCGCCGCTCGGCCGTCAGGCGCGCGTCAAGGTCGAGCCGACCCTGCAGCTCGCCGACCACCCTGTCGTGTTCGTCATCGGAGACCTCGCAGGAGCGGTAGACGGCGGCGGGGTCCAGCTGCCAATGCTCATCCCGGTCGCCATGCAGGAGGGCAAGCACGTGGCTGCCACCGTCGAGGAGCTGGTCCGGAACGGCGGAGCGAAGGCCTTCCGCTACAAAGACCCCGGCATCATGGCGACGATCGGTCGCAACTCGGCGGTGGCAGAGCTGGGGCCGTTGCACCTGTCTGGCTTCCTCGGCTGGTTGATGTGGCTCGCGGTTCACCTGGTCAACGTCATCAGCTTCCGCAGCCGCATCCTCGTCCTGGTGAACTGGGCCTGGGACTACCTCTTCTACGACCGACCGATCCGGCTCATCGTGCGGGCGAAGGACCCGAAGTAGTGGACGCAGCGCTAGTGTTCGGCGAGCAATGAAGCGAACGTTGGGAGCCCTGGTCGCACTGGCTGTGGTCGTCGCATGTGGGGGGAGCCAGCAGCCGGTCGACCCGGCAGCGACTCTGCGCGACGCCGCGGCTGCGATGGCGAAGCTGAGCACGGTCAACGCGCAGCTCAAGTTCACGAAGGGGGCGATCTCGTTCCAGGGTTTTACGCTGGTCAGCGCGAAGACCTCGGTCCGGCTGCCCGGCGACAGCGACACCATCTACACGGTGAAGGAGCAGGACCTCGCGATCAGCCTCGAGGTCGTGATCGTGAGTGGACACGTCTACCTGCACCTTCCGTTCTCGACCTACCAGGAGATGACGGGGAGCCAGGCCGCGGCCATCCCTGACCTGGCGAAGCTCTTCGATCCCGCGACCGGTCTGCCGGCGGTCATTCCAGCCGGCCGCAACCTCTCCGATGCCGGCGCGGACAAGGTCGATGGAGTCGACGTGCAGAAGATCAACGCGACCTACAGCGCCGACCAGCTGAACAGCATGTTCGCGCAGCTGAGCTCGACGGTCGACGTGAAGGCTGTCGTCTGGGTCGGGGTCTCCGACCACCTGATTCGCAAGGCGCAGCTCGACGGCGCTTTCGGTGATGGCGGCAAGGAGGCCGCGGTCGAGGTGGACATCTCGGGCTTCAACGCCTCGGTCAACATCACACCACCGACACCGTGACGCCCCACGAACTCAGAGGCTATGCCGTGAGTTCGCGGGGACCCCAATAACGTGCCGAAGCCGGCGCTGCTCGGGGTAGCGGCGGCCGGGCTGTTCATCGCGGCCCTCGACGCGTACGTGGTCGTGACCCTCCTGCCCTCGATGATCGCCGACGTCGGCCTGACCATCGATCGCTTCGAGCAGGCGACGCCGATCGTGACCGGCTTTCTCGGCGGTTACGTGGTGGCGATGCCCTTGCTCGGCGCTTATTCGGACGCGCGCGGCCGCGCTCCCGTTTATGCCGCCTGCATGGTCGTGTTCGCCGCCGGCTCGGTCATCACCGCGACCTCCGGCCTGTGGACTTTCGCCGGTCTGCCGTGGCTCGTCGCCGGCCGGGTGCTGCAGGGGCTGGGCGGAGGCGGTCTGGTTCCGCTGTCGCTTGCGCTCGCCGCGGACCTGTACCAGGGTGACGCCCGCACCCTTGCGCTCGGCGCGGTGTCCGGCCTTCAGGAGGCCGGCAGCGTGTTCGGCCCTCTCTACGGCACGACAATTGCTGCGCTTGCGGCATCCGCGGGCGGGTGGCGTTTCGTGTTCTGGCTGAACGTTCCGCTGGCCGCGCTCTGCGCCGGCGGCCTGCTCCTCACGACGCGGCGTGCGGCGCCGCCGTCGCGGCCCGCGGCATCGTCGATCGACTGGATCAGCGCTTCGCTGCTGGGCGTCGGGCTCGGACTCCTCGTTGTCGCTCTCTATCCCGACGATCCGGACCATCGCGCGACAAGCGCACTCTTGATTCCAGCCGGCATCGCGAGCGTTGTCGTGCTGGCCCTCTACGGCCGGCGCCAGGTCCACCGGTTGGAGCCGCTGGTGCCGCGAGACCTCTTGCGGAGCCGGGCGTTCATCGGCGCCGCGATCGCCAACGTCTTGATCGGCGCCGCCCTGATGGTGGCGCTGGTCGACGTCCCGGTGCTCGGCCGGCTGGTGTTCAGCCTCGACCAGCCGGGTTCGGGCTTGCTTCTATCCCGTTTCCTGGTCGGGATCCCGGTCGGCGCGGTGCTCGGCGGCTGGCTTGCGAGCCGATCTTCGGGACGGCTGGTGGCGGTGGGCGGCATCCTGCTCTCGGCCGCCGCCTTCCTCCAGATGTCGACCTGGTCCTCGAACGAGCTCTCGCTGCAGATTGGCTTTGCCCGTCAGGCGGACCTGGCGCTCGCAGCCTGCGGGCTGGGCCTCGGCGTCGTGATCGCACCCCTGACCGCCGGGGTCCTGGCGCTGACCCGTGGCGAGAGCCACGGCCTCGCGACGAGCCTGGTCGTGCTCGCGCGCACGATGGGCATGCTGGTCGGGCTGTCCGCGCTGACCGTCTTCGGCCTCTATCGGTTTCACCAGATCCTCGGCACGCCGGTCCTCACCGACCCCAGCCTGCGCGCCAGGGTCGATCACCTGCAGAGGCTGGTCGCCGCGGCATTCCTGCAGGAGTACCGCGAGATCTTCACCGTCGCCGCCGCCATGTGCGCACTCGCGGCTCTGGTGATGGTGGCGACGCTCGGTCAGCGCTTGCGAGCCACGGCTATCAGGTAGGAGTGGTGGTACCGGAAGGCGTCGTCGGGGTCGCCCAGGCTGTCCATCGCCGATTCGATCTCTGCCTCCAGCTCGTCGCGGAAGCGGGGACCCAGAGCGCGAATCAGAGTGTTAGGCAGCGGACCGGCGCCCGCCATCAGGTCCGTCCATTCCTTGGCGTCGCGGGTTTTGCCGCCCGTGACCATCTCCGTCACTCGGGTCACCTCGAAGCCGGCCCCGTCGAGCAGCTGGGGCAGCACGTTGGGTTCGCCAAAGCGCGAGCGCTCTGAGCTGTAGCGCGGAAGGCTGAGGTAGTGGCGGCGCGCGAGGGGCGCCAGGCCCTGGAAGAAGAGGTCCTGCGCGCGGGTGCTCAGGCTGCGCCGCTGATTCGAAACCGCGAGGCGGCCACCCTCACGCAGCACCCGGCGCGCTTCGGCCAGCGCGTCGGTGGGGTCGCCGAGATAGGCAAGCGCCTCGCCCATCGTGACCAGGTCGAAGGTTTCGGGCTTGAAGACGAGACGCTCGGCAGCCATCCCGAGAAACTGGACGTTCTTGCTCTTCTTCGAGCGTGCAAGCGCCAGCATGTTGTCGGAGAGGTCGATGCCGATCACGCTTCCGGGGCTGACCCGCGGAGCCACGAGGTGGGCGACCAGGCCGGTGCCCGTGCCGACGTCGAGGACGTGCTCGCCCTTCTGCGGCGCCGCCACGTCGACGAGCCGGGCCGCGACCCGCTCGTGCTGGCCGCCGGCCCAGCTGTCGTACGAAGGGGCGATGCGATCGAAGAAATCGACCAGGTGGTCGATCATCTCGTCCGACGAATCCGGGTCCATCAAGGTGGTCGAGAGCTCCAAAAACCTGGATCCTGGGGCTTTCGACCCTGATCCTTAACCTTTTTCTACGTCTGGCGGCACCCTGTTACCATGCAATCTCGCTCAATCGCCGGCTCCGCGCGACACCGATGCGCAAGTCCGGTCAGCCCTCAGAGTTGACCACACAGTATGGAAGGCACGATCAACGCAGTGGAGGATTCCCAGATGGCCCAAGCTGAAAAGTCCGCGACCCACTCACCTGGCGGCAGCCAGAACGGTGAGAAAAACGTAGTCAATCTCGGCCCGCGCGACAGCCTGCACGGACGCCTCGAGATCCAGGGCGACCTCAAGGTCGCGGGGAACGTCGAAGGCGAGCTCAAGGCGAGCGGAGACGTCACGATCGACTCGGGGGCATCGATCCAGGCCTCGATCGAGGGATCGAACGTCAGCGTCCGTGGCCAGGTCACCGGCAACGTGACCGCGAAGAAGCGTCTGACGCTCGGCGGTTCAGGCCACCTGAACGGCGACGTCAAGGTCGCCCGCCTCACGGTCGAGGACGGCGCCACGCTGAACGGCAACGTCACGATGCAATCGGAAAAGGGCTAGCCGGACGTAGCTCACGCGCGTTCAGCGCGCGTGACCGAAGGCAAGACCACCGTCTCCAGGTAGCCCTGGGCCGCGTCCATGGCGTTGCGCAGGATTCGCCATTCGAGCTGCTCGAAGAACACCTGGTCCCGGTTCAGCTGGTTGAGCCGCAGCCGCCAGAAACCCGCGTCCAGGTTGAGACCCGGCAGCTGAACAGGGGCTGCCGGCCCTGCGGCGGTCAGGTCGGGCAGCGGTGGCGTCTCGGTGGAGGCCGGAGCGTCGATGGCCTGGACCTGTGCGGTTCCCGAGCGCTGAACAGCCGCGGCCGCGACCACGTTCCAGACCACGACGATCAGCATTGCCATCACGACGCATTCGGCGATCACCATCCAGGCCAGCGGTTGCCGGAGCAGATTGCGCATGCCGCCAACCTAAGACCGGCGCGGCGATGCCGGAACCCAGCCTGTTAACGGAAAGCGTCTCCTGAGAGGACGCGAAGCGCCTGTGGCGGCCGAGCTGGAAGCAGGCCTCTCTTAAACGGCCGCCCGGCGCGACCGAGCTTGCACCATGATCTTGCGCATCTGCTCCAGGTGCGAGTCGTCGTGCGCGAGCCCGCCGATGAATCGTCCGACCGCGTTCATCGGCGGGCG
>Ga0097691_1000383_pt1 | contig 39919 bp, 35 predicted proteins | sample NGESurdeep072012_8_FD_72858 | JGI IMG/M metagenome (GOLD analysis project Ga0097691, IMG submission 72858) | Arctic peat soil microbial communities from Barrow, Alaska - NGEE Surface sample 210-1 deep-072012 | ecosystem: Environmental > Terrestrial > Soil > Wetlands > Peat ... | reverse complement strand
CTAGGGTGGAAACGTTCACCCACATCCTCTCGCCAGAACGTGTTTTGACCTCCAGGTCAAACTCGGGAGTGTCCAACTTTTGCGCAGCGCATTGCTGGACGCTGCAATCGCCGATACAGCCCTGCGTTCTCAGGCGTGACCGTCTAGAACTTCACAGCACGCCCGGTTCAGCACGTCCGCCGAGGAGTATCCAAACAGTCGCTCCGCAGCCTGGTTCCACGGGTTACCGCAAATGCGGCGTCCGCCGTCCTCTGCAGGAATGCGAACAGTTCCGCCTCCAGCATCCCGGCCTTCCCGCCTCAGTATTGAGGGCTTCAATTCCATTATGCGTCAATGCGCTGGAGCTTTCCGATAGTGCTCGTGGTTGATTTGCGCAAACTGGCTCCCTTGGGTGGGCAGGTCATCGAGTGCAAGGATCGCGGAGACCGGACAAACGGGCACGCACGCGCCACAATCGATCCCCTCCTGTGGATCGATGTATAGTTGTGGTGCGTCTTCAAATTCGCTCTCGTCCTTCTTCGGATGGATGCAATCGACTGGGCAAGCAATCCACGCATGCCGTATCATTTACGCCGATGCAGGGCTCGGCGATCGAAAAGAAGTAGGCATCAAGGAAGCACGCACCTTGAGATGCGCCTGCGGTAGAACGATCGTCATCCAGGCCGGCAGTGTCTATGGCAGAGACAATCTCCGCTCCGGCTCCCGCAGGCAGCCGGTCTGACGCCGCCAGGTACACTACGTGCTGGCATGGCGGTACAGCTTTTGCTCCAGAGGGCAAAAGTGGGCTGAGCGCCCGCTGGCCCTGATCCGGTGCACCACGTGTCCATTAGGGCAGAGTTTTTGGTGGTACACCATCCGAACCTTGTCATACCCGGCTGGGGAATCCCGAGAGCCTTCCATTCCCGTGCCGCGCAGTCTGATGGCCTTCCGCAGTACGGCTCTCATGCTGCGGTAAAGGGACCGCAACCGTGGTTCGGCCAGTTGATCGACTCGGCCCAGGGGATGAATTCTGGCCGCATACAGGATCTCATCGGAGTAGATGTTGCCGATGCCCGCGATGAAGTTGGGATTCATGAGGAGCGGCTTGATTCGTCCTGTTCTGCCCTCGAACAGTCTCTTGAAATCTGAAAAAGTAAACCGTGGATCCAATGGCTCTGGCCCCAGGCGACGGATCTCGTCCAGGTTCAAGATGGCATCGCTTGGCCCGCAGAGTACCTTAGCGAATTTGCGGAGATCGGATAATGCGAGCTGGCGTCCGTCATCCAGTTCGAACACGAGGTGAATAAAGCGGCCCGCGGGTTGGTGCGTCGACGCGGCCGAGGTGATAGGTTGCCACAGGCTATGAGTTGAACCAATCAGGCGCTTTGTGCGTTCCCAGTTTCCGACCACCAAGCGGCCGGATATTTTCTGGTGCACCAGGAGGAGATAACTACCCTCAAGATGGATCAGCACATTCTTGGCCCGACGGTCCACGGCCGTAATGACCCTTCCGATGACGCACCTTCTGAATGCAACCTCCGACTTGGGAAGTTGAAAATACTTGGGCCAGTCGGTCTGGACGTCCTGAATTTTCCGTCCTACGAGTTCAGACCGGAGGTCATTCACAATGATTTCGACTTCAGGCAGTTCTGGCATCTCTTCCCTTACGAGGCGTGTACCACCACGGCTCACACGCTCACAACGGGACAGGGTGATTCGCGGATAATGCCGTATGCGTTAGTGCGCAAACGCGTGTTATCGGCGGCGCCACGGCCAATAACTACCAAGTCGGAATTCAGGCGGCCGGCGGCAGTGCATACGGCTTTGGAAACATCGCCCGATTCCACTACAGCTTCGACGTGTATGCCCGCGCTTTGCTGTACTTTCGCAATCTCCTCGCTGGCGTCGGCAAGCAAACGCCGTCGCCATTCGTCCGCGTAGTGGCCCTCGCCTGGCGAGTCGAGCCGTGGAACGACGTGCAGTAGCGTCAGCCTCGACTGGAATTCTGACGCCAAGCCGGCAGCCCAGCGTAGGACGCTCGCGCTATGCGGTCCCAAGTCGACTGCGCATACGATGTGATTCAGTTTGATCCATTCCGCGGGAGGGCCCTGCGCAACGTGTGCTCCGGTCCACACCGCACACGCGGTGTCGTGCAGAACCTTTGAAGTCGTTGAGCCCAACAGGAGGCGCCGGAAGGGACTGTAACCGTGGGTGGGCATCATGATCAGGTCCGAGCGGTCTTGGACTGCCTGGTCCGCGATGACCTCGGCGGGATCGCCCTCACGCAGTATTCGTCGAGTGTTGAGATGATTCAGTGCTGCACAGAGAAAATCGTCCAGTTCTTTTGACGCTTTCTTTCGGCGATCCTCGTTGAATGTCTGTACCTCTGGAGAGAGGTAATCCATCGGGGAGATCACGTGCAGGAGTGTCAACTCTGAATGAAAGTGCTCCACCAGAGGAATCGCGTAGCGTGCCCCACCAAGGCAGCGCTCGGAGAAATCAATCGGTAACAGAATCTTTTTAAGTGGAAACATCGTTTTTCCCTTTCAAGTCAACCCGGCTAGCGCATTGCGAATGAGACTCAGCAACGGCCCCGGAAACACGCCAAACCAGACTAAGAGTGCGGTCAGCAGTGCGAGAACCAGGCTTCCCGCCGGCGCAAGCGTGGACGGGCCAGCAGGGCTCTCGGAAGGCTGCCCGTACATCACAGCAATAATGCGCAGGTAGTAGAAGAGCCCGATTGCGCTCGTGATCACCAGAATGATAATCAGCGCCCACATGGTCGACGAAGCGCCAGCCGCCACAATGTAGAATTTGCCGATAAAGCCGGCCGTGACGGGAATGCCGGCCAGGGACAGCAGCATCGAGGTGAAGACCGCCGCTAGCGCCGGGCGCCGCCAGAACAAGCCCCGGTAGTCCTCCATGTCTTCAGCTTCACTGGAGCCGTCCGATAGGACTGTGACCACACCGAACGCCCCCATGGTGGTCACAAAGTACGAAACCAAATAGAAGGTGACGGCTGTGGGGCCGAGATCGCCGGCGGCCTGAAACGCCACCAGCAGATACCCGAGGTGCGCGATGGAAGAGTATGCCAGTATGCGTTTGACGTTGTTCTGCAGCAGCGCCAGGAGGTTGCCCACGATCATGGAAGCGATCGCGATGATGGTGAACACAATGAAGACGGGCGCGAGATCGTGCCCGCCGGAGCTATAGAAGAAGCGCAGCAGCAGTGCGAACATAGCGCCTTTTGAAACTGTGGCGATATATGCCGTAACAGGCGCTGGCGCGCCTTGGTACACATCAGGCGTCCAGAGGTGAAAGGGAACCACTGCGAGTTTGAATCCGAAGCCCGTGACGATCAGGGCCAGGCCCGGCAAAACGAGCCAACGGTCGAAGTCCGCACGCGCCAACCGGACTACGATCTCCCCAAATTGCATGGTGCCGAGAGCGCCATAGATAAGTGCCATTCCGAACAGGAGGAAGGCGGCGGAAGCCGCAGCCAGCACGAGGTACTTAATGCCGGCTTCGAGAGGGAGTGGCCGGGTGTGACGGTAGGCGATCATCCCGTACAACGCCACGCTGAGTAGTTCGAGCCCCAGAAATAGCGAGACAAAATGACTGCTGGCCACCAGTACCGTCGAGCCAAGCGTAGCCACGAGCAACAGGATGTAAAGTTCGTCATGGTCGCCTTCGCAGCGTTCAAAATATCCGTACGACAGGAGCACGAATGCCATGCTGGCGGCCACGATGAGCCCAATGTAAAACAGGGCATAGCGGTCGAGCATCAGCAGCGGCGTGACCTGGAGCGGCGCTACTGGCGCGGCGGTCCACAAGGACCCGAAGGCCGCTGCCAGGCCGATGAACGTCAGGGAGGCAGAGAGCCTATGGTCCCGGTGCACCGCGACCACAAGCATGACAACGATCGACGTACCGGCGACGATGAGCAACGGCAGCAGTGCGATCAGTTCATTTCCCGTCACGCTTATCTCCCCGAAGCCAGTTGCTCCAACCGCGCCATGGCCGGCTGGAAAGTATCCAGCACAGGCCGCGGGTACAGACCCAACCAGAGCAGAGTCACGATCATCAGCGCTACCACCAGACCCTCACGCGGCACCAGGTCCACAATCCGCCAGTCGTGCGTATTGGGCCCCTGGAAGGCGCGCTGTACCAGCCGCAATGCGTAAAATGTGGCGAACAGGACCCCCACCGTGGCCAGCGCCGCCAAGACGATGCTCACCTTATAGGTGCCCAGCAGAACCAGAAACTCCCCCACGAAATCGCCAAGACCGGGAAGCCCCAGAGATGCGAGTGCGAAAAACAGGGTCGCGCCACTGAGGCGGGGAGCGGTACTCCACAGCCCGCCCATGCGGTCCATTTCCCGCGAATGAATGCGCTCCTGCAGCACGCCCACCAGAATGAACAGCGCGCCCGTGCTGATGCCGTGGCAGATCATGGTCATCACGGCTCCCTGAAGCGCCAGCTCATTCCAGGCGAAGATCCCTAGAAGGACGAAGCCGAGGTGGCTCACACTGGTGTATGCGACCAGACGCTTCAGGTCCGTCTGTCCGAAGGCCAGGATGGCGCCGTAGAGGATTCCAGCCACTCCTAGCGCCATAGCGACGGGAGCGAATGTGTGGGCGGCATGGGGGAAAAGCGGCACGACGAACCGCAGCATTCCGTAAGCGCCGGTCTTCAACAGCAGGCCGGCGAGTATGACGCTGCCCGCCGTGGGCGCTTCCGTGTGGGCATCGGGCAACCAAGTGTGCAGCACCACAACCGGCAGTTTGACGGCAAACGCGACGAAAAAGCCGAGCATGATCCACATTTCCGTACTCGGAGACATGGCCGTACCCAATAGCTGCTCGTACTCGAACGTGTAGACTCCGGTGGCGTGGTAGTGCAGAAAGAAAAGCGCCAGGATGGCAATCAACATCAACAGCCCGCTGAGTTGTGTGAAGAGGAAGAACTTCACGGCGGCGTACACGCGGTTCTCGTGGCCCCAGATGGAGATCAGGAAGTACATCGGGACCAGCATCAGTTCCCACGCGAAGTAGAACAGGAAGAGATTGACTGCGAGGAACACGCCTGCGATACCGGCCAGTATCCAGAGCAGGTTCAGGTGGAAGAAGCCCACGGCCTTCGTAATTTCGTTCCATGAAGCCAGCACGGAGAGGATGCCAAGGAAGAACGTGAGCATCAGCAGCAGGAGGCTCAGGCCGTCGAGGGCGAGGTGAAAACGGATGCCGAACTGCGGAATCCAAGCCCAATCGGCCTGCTCGAACCAGGTACGGAGGCCCGCGTGGAAATTGCCTATCCACAGCGACAATGCGAGGACGAAATCGATCAGCACGGCGATCAGTGCGACCCAGCGAGCGGCTGAGGCGCTCCAGCGCGCCACCATCCACGCCAGGACGCCGGCGATCAGCGGAATCAGGATGAGCCAGAGCAAAATCATAAGAACATCACGATCGCGACAAAAGCCACGGTGCCGCCGGCAATCCATGCGGCGTACCAGCGCAGTTTGCCCGTTTCGGTCAGACTGAGAACGCGATAGCAGAAGGTGGCCACGCTCGCCAAGCCAACGTAAATAGAATCGATCACGTCCGCTTTGTTCACGCGCGCTATCCAAACCACCGGACGGACGAAGAGCCGATCGTAGAGCCAATCCATTCCCCAATCCGAGGACCAGAAGCGGTGTAACACCCGACCCGCTGGGTTTTCGACAATCGCGCTGGCCAGCCCAGGATTACGCTGATAGACGAACCACGCGCCCAGAAGACCGCATAGAAAAGCGAGGGCCGCGACCACGCTTGACAGGGTTTCGCTGATGCGCGCGGCTGCTTCCGGCAGGGTGGGGAGCGCCGTCGCGATGAACCTTGCGAATGGGACTTTGTCGAAGCCTCCCACAATCGACAGAACCGCCAGGACGCAGACCGGAATCGTCATGGCGAGGCCAGGCTGCTTGGTGACGGGAGTCCGCACCGGCCCGAAGAAGACCAGGAAGATGAGCCGGAACGTGTACAGTGACGTCAATACGACGCCGGCGATTCCCGCCGCCCACAGGACTGTGCTGCCGGCGGCGGAACTGCCGGCGCTCCACAGGATGAGGTCCTTGCTGTAGTAGCCGGCGGTGATCAGCGGGAGGCCGGCCAGAGAGCACCCCGCGATAAGGAAAGTCCAGAAGGCGACTGGAAGCTCCTTGCGAAGTCCGCCCATACGAAAGATATCGTGTTCGTGGTGCAGTGCCTCGATGATGATGCCGGCTGCCAGGAACAGCAGAGCCTTGAAGAACGCATGCGTCATGAAGTGGAAGATGGCGGCGCCCCATGCGCCAACGCCCAGCGCCAGAAACATATAACCGATCTGGCTTACCGTGGAATACGCGAGGACGCGCTTGATGTCGTTCTGCGTCAGCGCGCTGAAACCGGCCATCAGAAGAGTGGCGGCGCCGATCGCGGCGACCGCGAACTGGACAGGCGGCGCCAGTTCGAAAAGGACATGCGTGCGTGCGATGAGGTAAACGCCCGCCGTCACCATGGTGGCCGCATGAATCAGGGCGCTGGTCGGTGTGGGACCAGCCATCGCATCCGGCAACCAGGTTTGCAACGGGAGTTGCGCCGATTTTCCCACCGCCCCTCCCAGCAGCAGCGCCGCCGCCGCGATCGCGTATGCGGATCCAGTGGACCACTGGACTTGCGCCGCGTGCAGCAGATCCTGGATGCGGAGCGTCCCCAGGCTATGGAACAACAGAAACAGGCCGATTGCCATGGCGGTATCGCCCACGCGTGTCACGATGAAGGCTTTTCGCCCCGCGAGCCCGTTCACCGGATCCTGGTACCAGAAACCGATGAGCAGATAACTGCACAGCCCGACGCCCTCCCAACCGAGGTACAGGAGCAGGAGGTTGTCTGCCAGCAGCAGCGTCACCATGCAGGCCACGAACAGGTTCATGTAGGCGAAGAAGCGGCTGTAACCCTCGTCAGTTCGCATGAATTCCGCGGAATACAGGTGGATCAGGAAGCTCACGAACGTGACTACGAGCATCATCACCAGTGACAGCGCGTCCAGATAGAAGGCGATCTGCGGGCGAAAGGAGCCGACATCGATCCACGTCCAGAGGGTTTGCGTGTACATCCCGCTCGCCGGCGGTGCGCTCAGGAACACGGTGGCAATGAGGATGGAAATGAAGGCAGATGCGGCGACGGTTCCTACACCTACCACCGTGACGTGCTTGTGAGACATCCGCGCCCCGAGCACCGCGAGCACCAGAGCGCCCACGAAGGGGATTGCCGGGACCAACCAGAGCAATTTGAGCATTCTTAACCCTTCATCCTGCTGATGACGTCGGTATCCAACGACTTGTACTGGCGATGGAGTTCCAGCACCAATGCCAGGCCCACCGACACCTCCGCCGCGGCCATTGCCAGAATGAACAGGAACACAACCTGGCCATCCGGCTGGCCCCAGCGCGCGCCTGCCACAACAAAGGCCAGCCCGGCGGCGTTCAGCATGACCTCGATCGACATCAAAGTGAAAATCAAATTTCTTCTCACCAAAACTCCGATCAGGCCCAGTGCGAAGAGAACTCCGGCCAGGATGAAACCTTCACGCAGCGGAACCAGTTCCATCACCTGACCTCCGGGTTGGAGGGATTGCGCCATCCCAGGTGATACGCTCCCACGAGCCCGCCTAGCAGCAGGATCGACGCCAACTCAACACCGATCAGGTAAGGCCCAAACAGCGAAGCTCCCACTTCACGGGGTCCTATCATTGCTGTTCCGGAACTCCCCCCGGAGCTCTTGGCCAGCAGGTAGAGAAACTCACCCACCAGGATGACCGCAAGGATCGAAGGCCCGGCCCACATGGAGGGTTTGAGCAGTGCGCGCTCCGCCTGGGCGGCCTGTTCCCCCAGGTTCAGTAGCATAACCACAAACACGAAGAGCACCATGATCGCTCCGGCATAGACGATCACTTCCAGCGCAGCGATGAACGGCGCGCCGAGCGTGTAGAAGACCACCGAGACGGCCAACAGCGAAACAATCAGGTACAGCAGCGCGTGCACCGCATGGAGGCGGGTGATCATGAGGGCCGTGGAGACAATCGCCACCGCACTCGCGACATAAAACACGATCATCATAGGCTGCTCACGGCAGGAGGCTGTGCAGGTCCACGGGGCGGCCTTCATTCTCAGCCTCGCCCTTATCCTTTCCGCCGATCTTCACACCGGCCACGCGCCAATAGTTGTATCCGGGGTATTTGCCGGGACCGCTGATCAGCAAGTCTTGTTTTTCGTACACCATGTTCTGCCGATGATATTCGCCCATTTCGAAATCGGGAGTCAGTTGGATGGCATACGTGGGGCACGCCTCCTCACAGAGGCCGCAAAAGATACAGCGCGAGAAATTGATGCGGAAGAATTCCGGGTAGCGCCTGCCAGTGGGGTCTTCCGTTGCCTGGAGGGCGATGCAGTCCACCGGACAAACCACTGCACAGAGATAGCACCCGACACATCGCTCACCTCCATCCGGATCGCGCGAAAGGATGATGCGGCCGCGGTACCGGGGGGCCAGGTATGGTTTCTGTTCGGGATACTGAACCGTGACACGCTTATGAAACATATGCAGAAACACGTACCAGATCGTCCGAATGATACTGAACATTTCATTTGCTCCAGGCGAGCGCTACAGCGCCCGTGACTAACAGGTTGGCCAGTGACATGGGTAACATCACTTTCCAACCCCACGACATCAACTGGTCAAAGCGCGGCCGCGGCAGAGATGCTCGCAGCAGGATGAAGAAACAGATAAAGAAAAACGTCTTGGCCAGGAACCAGACAATGGGGGGCAGCACGGGGCCCAGCCAACCGCCGAAGAAGAGAATGCTGATCAGCGAGGAAATCAGAATCACCCCAAGATACTCTCCGACGAAGAACATGCCGAACTTCATGCCTGAGTATTCGGAGTGGAAGCCGGCAACCAATTCACTTTCCGCTTCGGGCAAGTCGAACGGCAGCCGCCGGGTTTCGGCCACACCGGCGATGAGGAACAGAATGAAGCCGAGAAACTGGGGCACCACGAACCACAGATGCCGTTGGGCTGCGATAATCGCGGACAAGTCAAAGGAGCCTGCGAGCAACACGACGCCCATTAGCGACAACCCCATGAAAACCTCGTAGCTCAGCATTTGGGCGGCGGCCCGCAGTGCTCCAAGCAGCGAGTACTTGTTGTCAGAGGACCACCCCGCTAATACCACGCTGTAGACTCCGAGCGAGGACATCGCCAGCACGAACAGCAGACCGATATTCAAATCGCTGACGATAATGCCCGGCGCGATCGGTAATACGGCGAAGGACATGAGCACCGTCACGACGATCACCGCCGGAGCGAGGACGAAAACGGCCTTGTCGGCAAACGGTGGGATCCAATCCTCTTTGAAGAAGATCTTGATCATATCCGCCAGCACCTGAAGCAAGCCAAAAGGACCGACGCGATTCGGGCCATACCGGTCCTGCCACAACGCCAGAAGCCGGCGTTCGAGCCAGATCAGCCACGCCGCAAGCGTGAGTGCTCCCGCCAGGACCCCGACGATGGAGAGGACGGGATAAGGACTGGTCATGTGGCTTGACATGGCAAGGCGGAGATCCTGCTCCACACCGGCAGATCGAGGCCGGCAAAGGGCGGCACTCCCGCCGGCACGCCAGCTTGACCTCGCTGCACACCCATCGCGATCTTCACCGGAAGGCGTTGGCCGAACAACTCCACTTCCTTGCCGAAGCTGGAAGCGTCTTCCGGGCTGAGCGCGACATATGGTTCAGGTAGCAGTTCCGCGATGGCCGGCGCCGAGCGGCTCAGTTCCTCAGAGCCGAAGATGTGATGGAGCGGAACCACCAGCCATTCGTCTTTCCGGTCTTCGAACGCAGGAGGCGGCTGATCGAAGAAGGTGAACCCGGCTCCATCCCGCTCAATGATCCGTACGCCTGGGTCGCCCTGCCGCAGTGGACCGCCGATCTCTGCCTGAAACTTGTTCACTGCCTGAATGGAGTTCCATCCGGGCGACCAGAAGAATGGGAGCAAGGCAGAAGGCGGCTGGTCCGGGTTTCCTTCCATGGAAAACGAGAGGGGCGAATCCGGGTCGTCGGGCGGCTTCGGCTCGTGCACACTAATATTGACCAGCGTGGAGGTGCGTCCGCTGTACCGATGCGGCTCGCGCGGAACCTTCGCGCCCGCCATGCGGAAATCGGCGGAGGGCGCCGCGCGAGTGACAGCGGCCAGTTGCGGGAGGGAGGTGGCGAGCGCCGCGACGACCTCATCCAGCGTTCCCCACGATCCCAGCCAGCGCCAGCTTTCCTGAATTGGCGCGGACGGCACGAAAACGCGGACGAAACGCTGCGTTCGCCCTTCGCTGCTCACCAGAGTGCCATCTCCTTCGGCGAAGGTGGCTGCAGGTAGAACCAGTTCCGCCTTCGCCGTGGTTGCGGTTTCCAGGTGGTCGAGAACCACCACGTGCTGAAAGCGCGCCAGAAACTTGTCCACAATCGGGGCGGGGAGTCGCCGGTAGAGGTCGTTCTCCAGAACGATGACGGTGTCCGCCTCGGCTTCGAGTGCCCGATCGAGCGCGGGAGCGTCCATCAGCGCGAGGCCAAAGCTATTGCACTCTGGCGCTGTGAACGCGAGTGAGGCGCCGGGTAGTGCCCACGCCACATTCGCCGCGGCCTGAATGAGGGCCGCGCTGCCATTGCTCGGGCCTGAGATGACGAGAGGGTGTTTGGCGGTCTTCAACGCCTGGGCGATTTCCGCCGCCAGAGTCAGCACCGGTTCGGGAAGATTGGAGGGCGCAGGCGCACGCGGATCCAGCGCATTCGCCACCGCGAAACCAAGTCGCGCCTGGTCGTCGGGCGCAGCGCGATAGGTACGCGTGGCGATATCATCCAAACGCGTTGCGCCAGTGCTAGCGATGAACAGGGGCCCAATGTCATCCTGCACGGCCTCCCGTACGGCATGGTCCATCCAAAGCGGGATGTGGAGCCGTTCGGCGATTTGCATCGGCTGCTGGCGCACCGACTGTCGCAGGCTGAGTGCCATCCGGGGTGCAACGTTGGTGACGTCTTCGCCCAGGATGAACACGGCATCGGCGGATTCCACTTCGTGCAGCGAAGGGGTATGCGCTGGACCGTTGCGCAGGACGTCCAACATCAGCTTCAGCAGCCCGGATTCGGTGGCGGGAATGCCGGCATAGAACCGGTTCTCGCCCACGAGCGATCGCAATGCGAAGTTGCTCTCCAGCGAAGCGCGCGGCGAGCCGATGCCGATCACCTTACCTGACGCCTGCCCTCGGAGGCGGTTGAGCGCGTCCTCCGCAGTGGCGGCCGTGTTCTGGAGTAACGGTTGCCGGATTCGCCGTTCGCTGTTCACAAACTCATAGCCGAACCGGCCGCGGTCGCAGAGAAAGTAGCCGTTGACCTCGCCGTTGTAACGGTTCACGAGACGCCGCAACATTCCGTACCGTTCGCCCGCGGTGATGTTGCACCCGAGAGCGCAATGCACGCACACCGAGGGAGCCATTTGCAGGTCCCACTTGCGCGTGTAGTGCCGCTTCAGCGTGGCGTCGGTGAAGACGCCGGTGGGGCATACCTCCACCAGGTTCCCGGCGAATTCGCTCTCCAGCACACCGTCACGGTCGCGGCCGAAGAAAACGATATTTCGCAACGCAAATGCGTTCAGGTCCGCTCCTCCGGCGTACTCACGATAGAAGCGCACGCAGCGGTAACACTGGATGCAGCGGTTCATCTCGTGGTTCACGAAGGGGCCCAGGTACTGGTTTCGAAAGGTGCGTTTTTCGAATGTGTAGCGGCGATAATTATGACCCGTCATTACGGTCATGTCCTGCAAGTGGCACTCGCCGCCTTCATCGCACACCGGGCAATCGTGGGGGTGGTTCAGCATCAGGCCTTCAATAATGGACGCCCGGAATTCGGCCGCCTCCGCGTCCTCAATCGAGATGCGGGTGCCTTCGACGGCGGGCGTCATACAGGCCATCACGATCTTGCCGCGCGTATCGCTCGCATCTTTGAACTGCTTGACCGCGCATTGGCGGCAGGCACCCACCGAACCCATCGCGGGGTGCCAGCAGAAATACGGCAGGTTCATGCCCAATGACAGGCAGCCGTGCAGCAGGTTCTGCGTTGGGTTCATCTGGTACGGTTGATTGTCCACGTACACGGTCGCCATGTCATCTCCACGGGCAGCGCTTCTCACTGATGTGCCGCTCGAAATCGGCGCGGAAGTATTTCAACGCGCTCTGTAGCGGTTCGGCGGCGCCAGGCGCAAGGGCGCAAAAGGTGTGACCGGGTGTCCAGAACCGCGTTTGAAACGCCAGTTTGTCCAGGTCTCCGGGCTCGCCGTGCCCTTCTTCCATCGCCTTCAGGATGCGTTCCACCCATCCCAGCCCGCTCCAGCACGGTGTGCACCAGCCGCAGGATTCCTGCGCGAAAAAGCGTTCCAAATTCCAGACCATGCCGACGGGACAGGTCTGGTCGTCGAGCACGATCATCGTGCCAGTACCCATGCGACTGCCCGCCTTCTGCACTTCAGTGAAGTCCATGGCAACATCCAGATGTTGTTCCACGAGGAAATCCGTGGAAGCTCCGCCGGGGAGCAACCCCCGAAAATGAACTCCATCGCGCATTCCTCCCGCGTGCTCCTCCAGAAGTTCCCGGATCGTGGTGCCCATGGGCAGTTCCCAGATACCCGGGCGTTTGACTTTGCCGCTCGCGCCGTAGAGTTTGGTCCCACCATCCTTGCTGCGGCTCAGGCCTTTGAACCACGTGGCGCCGTTGTTGATGATGTGCGGCACGTTGCATAGCGTCTCGACGTTGTTAACCGTAGTCGGCTTCCCGAAGAGTCCTGAAACCGGAGGAAACGGAGGCTTGGAGCGCGGGTTGGCGCGCTTGCCTTCGAGGGCATTCAACATCGCAGTCTCTTCGCCGCACATGTAACGCCCAGCGCTGACGTGCAAGTACAACTCGAGACTGTAGCCGGAACCGAGAATGTTCTTCCCGAGATACCCCGCCGCGTAGGCCTCCGATATTGCCTTTGCGATCCGCTTCGCTGCGAGCTTGTATTCGCCGCGCAGAAAAATGTATGCGATGTCGGTACCGGTGGCATATCCCGCGAGAGTCATGCCTTCGATCAACTGGTGCGGATCGCCTTCCAAGAGCACCCGGTCCTTGAACGTGCCGGGCTCCATCTCGTCGGCATTAGCGACCAGGTATCTCGGGTGCGGCGCGTCCTTTGGAACGAAGGTCCACTTCAGTCCTGCGGGGAATCCTGCGCCCCCGCGGCCTCGCAGGTTCGAATCCTTCACCACTTCAGTGACTGCTGCCGGAGTCATGCTCTGCAATGCATTGCGCAGCGCGCGGTAGCCGCCGGCCCACTCGTAGGCATCACGGTCCAGTGCCTCTTTATCGGCTCGCATATTTCCGGTGAGCGGCCTCTCAGTGGGCATTACTTGTAGCGCTCCAGTATCCGGGCGATCTTTTCGGGGGTCAGATCGAGGTGCATGTCGTCGTCGATCATCATGACAGGCGCATGGTCGCAAGCTCCCAGGCAGACGATCGGTAGCAGCGTAAAACGTCCGTCCGCAGTGGTTTCACCCGGCTGGATACCAAGTGTTTCGGAAGCATGACGGCACTGCTGGTCGGCCCCCATGATCCAGCAACTGACGCTGTCGCAGAGATAAATCACGTGGCGGCCAACCGGGCGGCGGAAGATCAGGTTGTAGAATGTGGCGATGCCGTCCAGATCGGCGTCCGACATCCCGAGTAATTCGCCGATGTCGTGGAGCGCCTCATCCGACACCCAGCCGCGGTGCTTCTGCACGATCTTCATGGCATCGATGCTCACGGCCTTCCTGTTCGGATAGTGCGGGAACTCGGCCTCGATCGCGGTCCTCTCTTCAGGCGCCAACATAATCGCTCCTCATCGATCGATGTCCGCTAGTACGAAATCCATTGCTCCAAGAACCGCCAACAGGTCGGGGATCATCCTGCCGCGGCAGAGTTGCGGCAGCATCTGCATATGGGCAAACGAAGGCGTTCGAATGCGTGTGCGGTAGGAGACCGTGCTGCCATCGCTCACCAGGTAATAACCGTTGTTGCCCTTCGTCGCCTCGATGGCACCCAACGCTTCGCCGGGCGGTATCACCGGCCCCCAGCCCACGCTCAGAAAATGCGTGATGAGGGTTTCAATGTCGTGCATCGTGCGATCCTTCACGGGAGGAGTCGCCAACGGATGATCCGATTTATACGGCCCATCCGGCATGCGGTTCACGCACTGTTCGATGATGCGCAGGCTCTGCCGCATCTCCTCTACACGGACCACCGCGCGGTCGTAGCAATCGCCGCGGCTGCCGGTGGGTATATCGAAGGCGAACTGGTCATAGCCCGAATAAGGCTGCTTCTTGCGGAAATCCCATTCGAAACCGCATGCGCGCAGATTGGGTCCGGTAGCCCCCCACTCGATGCCTTCTTCCTTGGTGAAGCTGCCGATTCCTTTGGTGCGTGCCTGAAAGATGCGATTGCGCAGAACCTCGCGGTCATATTCAGCCAGACGGGGCGGAAAGTAGCGGATGAAATCGCGGACCATGCCGTCCCAACCTTCCGGCAGGTCCGCCGCCACGCCGCCGATACGAAACCAGTTTGGATGCATGCGCGCCCCGCAAATGGCTTCGATGATGCCAAACGCGCGCTCCCGGTCGTTGAACGTGTAGAACACCGGCGAAAGCTGCCCCAAGTCCTGCGCGAACGTGCCGTACCAGACCAAATGACTGATGATCCGAAACAATTCGGATAGCATCACGCGGATTACCTGGGCTCGCGGCGGAACCGTGATCCCCGCCAATTTCTCCACGGCCGTAAGGTAAGCCAGATTGTTCATCACGCCGCCCAGGTAGTCCACGCGATCGGTGTACGGAATATAGGTATGCCATGACTGGCGCTCACCCATCTTCTCCGCGCCGCGGTGATGGAATCCGATCTCGGGCACCGCATCGACGATCTCCTCGCCGTCCAGTTGAACCACAATCCGCAGGACACCGTGTGTACCCGGATGCTGCGGTCCGAGGTTCAAAAAGATGAAGTCGCTTCCGTCACGGCTGCGCTGCATGCCCCACTCTTCGGGGCGGAACCGCAGCAACTCCTGTTCCTTGTCCTCCTTCTCTTCGGAAAGGTGAAAGGGCCCCATCTCAGTGGCGCGCGCGGGATGGTCTTTTCGCAACGGATGCCCTATCCAGCTTCTCGGCATCAGTATGCGTTGCAGGTGGGGGTGCCCGGCAAAAGATATTCCGAACATATCCCATACTTCGCGTTCGTACCAATTCGCCGCCGGCCAAAGGCCCGTGATGCTGTCGAGCGACAGGGCGCCAGTGTCAAGAGCAATTTTCATCCGGATGTATTCATTGCGCTCGAAGGAGAACAAGTGATAGATGACCGTGAACGCGGCGGGCGGCAAACCCTGCCGGTTCACCCGCACCCTGTCGTCGATCGCGGTCAGGTCGTAGAGCATTGCGTACGGTCGATCGATCTTACCCTTGAGATATCCCAGGACTTCTCGCACACGCTCGCGAGGAGCCCAAAACGTCGGTATCCCGTCGCAGGTAAGCTGTGGAGCCACATCGCTGCCATACTGCTCCTGCAACGACTCGATCGGATTGGTGGTTGCCGTGATGCTCACACCCGATCCTGAGTGCGCAGATCCGTGGCTTGCTGCCGGAGAGTGCGCTTGAGATCCCGCATGGAAGGCATGGCCGGGCGTTCGACACCCTGCGGGCCAATCACCCAACTCAACGGCCGCCGCTCGGTGCCAACAGCCGTCTGCAAGAGAGTCAGGCCTTCCAGAAACGCATCCGGCCGCGGCGGGCAACCCGGCACGTATACATCCACGGGCAGAAATTTGTCCACGCCCTGCACCACGCTGTAGATGTCGTACATTCCCCCGGAATTCGCGCAGGAGCCCATCGAGATCACCCAGCGAGGCTCCATCATCTGCTCGTAGAGGCGCTGAATAACGGGCGCCATCTTGATGAACACGGTGCCGGCAATCACCATGAGATCGGCTTCACGCGGCGTACCGCGAATTACTTCAGCCCCGAAGCGCGCCACGTCATACTTGCTGGTGATGCTGGTAGCCATCTCGACATAGCAGCAGGAAAGACCGAAATTGAAGGGCCAAATCGAATTCTTGCGTCCCCAGGAGACAAGATCTTGTACGCGCGATAGGACTACGTTGCGGCGGACCGCATCGTCGAACGTACTCTGTTCCTTCTTCGACTCTTCCAGAACTGTGCCTGGTCTGGTAATGGACCACCGCATTCGCTCACTCCTTCTGTTTGGAACTGCTGCTCCAATCGAGTGCGCCGACACGCCAGAGATACAGCAAGGCTGCGGCGAGGACTCCGACAAATATCACCGCTTCCCAGAACGCGGGCCAGCCCAAAGACCGTGCCGTGACGGCCCAGGCAAATAGGAATACCGCTTCCAGGTCAAAGATGACGAAGAACATCGCCACCAGGTAGAATTTCGCCGAAAGGCGTACTCGAGCCGAGCCCTCCGACAGGATGCCGCCCTCGTAGGGCTCGCCCGTCGAACGTTGGTGGTGCCGCTGTCCCAGCAGGTACGAGACCACGAGCATGCCGGCGACCAGAAGCAACACCAGCGCGAAATAGACGCCCAGAGGCCACATGTACGGTTAGTGCTCCTCCCCCTCCGGCCACGCGATGGTCAGCAGAAATGCGCTGTCCTCAAGGGCCACGACATCGTGAGGCATGGCGCGATCCAACACCAGAACTCGTCCGGCCGGCAAGTCGAACTCCTTTCCGCCGGCATGCATGTGCAAATGGCCTTGCACCGTTTGTACCGAGATACGGCCGGCAGCGTGGTGCTCGTGAATCGTAGTGTTCGCCTGGAGCGCTGTCAGCACGACGCGGAAGTCCGGGTACTTGACGATCGTTTTAGAATTTCGTCCGCTTTGCCAGTAGGGTTCCTGACGAAGGGATGCGATCTGCTCGGCGAGGTCAAACGTGAGAGAGGGTCCCTCTGTCGGTTCAGGCGCGCGTGCCGCGCCACGAGACGGTTCGGTTTCAGACATGGTTGAGCTTCCTTTTCTTGCCCGTACGGGCACTCAGGTATTCCTTCAACGCAACAGCGTTGTTATGTTCGGTGTCGTGCGAACTGTAGACCAGGGTGACCAGGCCATGGCGTGCGGCGCTGCGGATCTGCTCGCATGCCTCCGGATGGCTGTCCAACTCTGCAGAATAGCGTTTTTGGAACTCGGTCCACTTTTGGGGGTCGTGTGAGAACCACCGGCGAAGTGCGGCGCTGGGCGCCACATCCTTGAGCCAGTCATCAAGGCGGAGATCGGTCTTCTTAATCCCCCGCGGCCAGAGCCGTTCCACCAGGAACCGAACGCCGTCTTCCGGCGCCGTCTTGTCATAAACGCGCTTCAAAGCGAGCATTTCACGCCTCCTTGGCGCCTCCCTGCGGCGGCGCGGGCTGATAGGTCCCTGCCACCTCACGAAAACTGATGGCCAGGCGGTTCCATCCGTTGATGGCAATTACGGCCATCGTCAAATCGACGAGTTCTTTATCGCTGAACTCTTTGCGTGCTATTTCGAATACGTTGTCCGGAACTTGCTCCTGGCTCACCAATGTGACAGCCTCGGTCCACGCCAACGCAGCGCGTTCCCGTTCGGTGAAGAAAGGGGCCTCTCTCCAAACCACAACGGCGTACAGCCTCTGCTCCGTCTCTCCATGCGCTCGAGCGTCTTTCGTATGCATGTCAACGCAGTACGCGCACCCATTGATCTGCGAAGCGCGAAGCTTGACAAGTTCCAGCAGCCGGCGTTCGAATCCGCACTCCCGAACATATCGTTCTACGGCATACATCGCTTCTCTCGCACCGGGCGCTGCTTTCGCATAATCGAGTCTGGGATGCATGTGTTGGGTATTTGTCATTCGGATTTCTTCGCCTCACCTTTATAGGTCAGTACCCGGCCCCACGTGGCCGCTGTCCCCCAGATGCCCGAGCGCAGGCATTCGAGTTGCACAACTTGGCTGTGGTCTACAAACAAATTGACCTCGGGTCCATAGTTCCGGATGTACCAGGAGAAAACTGCGGGGTCGGCCGCTTCAAACATCACCTTCTCGAGTCCCAGGGCATCCGCGATCCGCGCAGGAACATCCGTGCGCCAGGTCCGGACGCTTTCCGTGATCCCTTCGGATTCAATCATGATGAGGTAGGCGCCGGCGTCGAGAAAGCGCTGCGCCTGTTTGATGCACCACTGTGGGTCCCGCGTCCCTTCCGCTTCCAGTTCTTCGGCCTTTGTGGCTCCTCCGGCGCCGAACTGAATGCCGACCTCGGGTTTCGCTTTCAAACCGGCCTTCTGCACTTTCTCGATGAGCCGCAACCAGTCGTCGGTGGGAATCGTGATGAATCCGCACGAAATCTCGATGATGTCGAAACCCACCTCCCGGCATTCCCGGACGTAATGGTCCACCGCCTCCGCTCCCTGTGTGAGAACGTACTCCAGGAACCCACCTGTCGAGACGAGCACGTTATGCTCGTGGCAGAGATTCAGCAGTTCGACCAGCGCCGGCCGAGGCATGAGTGTGAACGAGCCTCCCGCGAACTTGAGGGAATCGACATACTCACCCATGGTTTCGAGGACGTCCTGCAGGTAGCGCTTGCCCATCGGGGTGTAATAGGGGCCACGGATCTCGGTAAGGCCGCGGGACCGTGGCTTCGACTGGCGCTGGTTGGCGCTTAAGAAAGGGAACGCTCGATCAGACATGCTCGCCTCCTCCACATCCATGCGGCCCACGCACTCCCGCTAACAACAGCATCAGGTCGGAGACTGTCGTATTCTCTAAGTCAGCAACCGCATCTGCAATGGCCCGGCGCTCCGAAGCGGTCGTATATGGCTCCGCCAAACGCTCGAACTTTTCAAAGGCCATATCCCATGTCATCGGCTGCGTGAAGAAGCCCGGGTAATCCCGCATCTCCTTGCTGAGCGTCCTGCCATCGCGAAGTCGAACCCCTATGCGACAGGGCATCTCATTCGGAAACCGTTGCGAATAGGCGGCATTCGGGCTTACCGTGACACGCCGCAGCAGCTCCTGTACGTCAGAACGACGGATTCGCTCAAGCCGGTATTGCTCCGGCGTGACCTGGCCATCCAGAATGGCTACTGCGAGGATGTATGGCAGACTGTGGTCGGCCTGCTCTTTGGTGCTTACGCCAGACGTCTTATCGCCTTCGTCTCCCCCACCTATGATGTTGTAGGCAACATCGAAGATCTCGAGATTGACCTGTTCGATATCGTCTACCTTGAATTGGTGACGCTGTTTCAGTGTAAGCACGCCTTCGATAGCCGTCTGCGAATGAATCTCGGCGTTGTGCTTCTTCAAGATAGTGCGCTTAACGCGCTCCAGGTCTTCGCGGGACCAATCGATCTCAAACAGGCCTGTAATTGCATCCATTAGCCCCTTTTCCCCCTCAATCGCTTCCAGCGGACCAGTGATGCCCAGACGGGCCAGGAAGACGATGGCAGTGGAGCAAGCAGCCATGTGGGGATAGGCGAGGCCCTTCCAGTGCGAAAGCTTGCCTGTCCGGGTGACCCGGAGTGCGTTTAAGGCGGTACCACTGATGGCGATCGCGTTGGCAGCACTGCAGGCGTCGAGACCCAACACCCGCGCGACTCCAGCAGCAACAGCATAGGCTCCCTGTACAGTGTGATCGAACCCTGCAGCGCGGACGGCGGCGACATCGCTCAATCGGCACTGCACCTGGTAGGCAACCGCGAGGGCCGTCATCAACTCGCGACCGCTGGCGCCCGAATACTCCGCAGCCGCCACAATTGGCGCCAGATTGTCGCTGGGATGGCAGGTTTCGCCTTTCGCCAGATAACTGTCGTTGAAATCCAGGTAACGAACAGCGGCCCCATTGTAAAAGGCGGCATGGTCGGGACTTGCGCGTCCTCCGGCCAGCAGGGTGCATTTTCCGTTGGTATCGAATTCGGCAATGTTCTTGCGAATGATCTGAGTTGGCTCGCCTTCGACAGCCCCGATGGCGCAACCCAGAGCGTCCAGAATTCGGATCTTCAGTTGTTGGCGCGCCGTTTCCGAAAGCTCCTCATAAGAGGCACTCACGGCGAAATCCGCTAGTCGTTCAACCGCAGTCATTGAATGATCTCTGTTACCAACAGTTCGAATCTGACGGTAAATTGCCGATTTTGAAATAGTCTATTTGTCACATTCAGGGTTACAGACGTTTTGGTTGCAGAATCTCGATTCTCGAGTACAATTCTGATGGACTCGACCCTGATGATAGATCCCGGTTCCAAAACGATAAAGCAAATCGCTGTGGAGTGTCCAGCGGCGATTCCTGTTCTTGAAAAGCACCATTTTGACTTTTGCTGGACTGGCGACAAGACGCTGGATGTGGTTGCTGCGGAGATGGGAGTTCCGTTGGAAATCGTACTGTCTGAACTGCGGCTGGCAGTGGCGGAGCGCGAGACGGAGCAACCCAACTGGAATGTTACAGGTCTCGATGCCCTTATGCGCCACATTGTCGTTCGGCATCATGCGTATCTCCGGAACGAACTCCCCTTGATGGAGCGGCTAATCGCTCGTTTGCGTGAGGCCCGTGGCCGGACAGATGCCGCCACGGTAGCACCGCTAGAGAAGGTTTTCCGGTTTTTCAAACGCGAGTTGGAGAACCACTTAAGGAAAGAGGAAGAGGTCCTCTTCCCAATGATTGCGCGACTCGAAGCGGCCTCCGTAGCCGGCGTGAGGCTACCCCGGTACTCTTTCGGTCCGATTGCAAATCCCATCGGCGTCATGGAGGAGGAGCACGACGCCGAAAGGCGGGAGTTGGACAAGATGCTGGGACTGACCGGCAATTACAGCGGCCCTGCGGACGCCTGCAACATGTATCGCATTTGTTTCGATCGCCTTAAAACCCTCGAGGCGGATATGCGGCGTCACGTCCACCTGGAAAACCACATCCTCTTTCCACGTGTTGAAGTCTTGGAGAACGCCTCGTGTTAGGCAGGAAGCGACGCCAAACGGCTTTCGACAGAACCCCATGATTTTCGTAGCTTGGCTGTTATTTGCCGGACCGGTCATGGCGCAAACCAGCGCGACTGCAGGATCGCCAGCGTCGGGATTGGCAGCAGACTCACAGCCGGGATCGGCCACCGCCGGCAGAGTTCTGTTTCTGGGCGCCGTGCGCTTCAAAAATGGCGGCCCCGCATGCTCAGCCTGCCACAGTGTGGCCAGCCTGCCGTTTCCCCAAGGAGGTACCCTGGGGCCCGACCTCACCAGAGCCTATTCCAAACTTGGCCCGGAGGGGTTGAACTCAGCGCTGGAAACGCTCTTCTTTCCGGCCATGACGCCCTTGTTTGCGTACCGTCCGCTCACAGATGACGAACGGCGCAACTTGGCCGCATTCTTTCAAGATGTTGATGGTCAACAGCCCGGCACGCCAACTTCGGCCATCGGCGCGATCGCGCTAGCCACCTGCTTGATGCTGATCGCGGTAACTGGGATCGCGGGGCGGGGCCGGATTCGATCGGTTCGCAGGGCTTTGCTCAAACGAGTCAGGGCTCAAACGGTGGCGAAGATATGAGCTGGATACGGGACCTCATCAATCCGAACGCACGCACATGGGAGGAGTTCTACCGGAATCGCTGGCAGCACGACCGGGTGGTTCGCAGCACGCACGGCGTGAACTGTACCGGCAGTTGCTCCTGGATGATCTACGTCAAAGATGGAATCGTCACCTGGGAGATGCAGGCTACGGATTATCCGAAACTCGAAGCTGGTCTGCCGGGGTACGAGCCACGCGGCTGCCCGCGCGGCATCGTCTTCTCCTGGTACATCTACAGCCCGCTCCGGATCAAGTATCCATACGTCCGGGGAGTGCTCCTGGATGCGTGGCGAGAAGCGCGGTCCAGGCATGCGGATCCGGTGGAAGCCTGGACGGAGATTATGGACAATGCCGAGGCCCGCCGGAAATATCAGGCTGCCAGGGGCAGGGGCGGCTTCCGGAGAACAACTTGGGATGAGTCGCTGGAGATCGTAGCCGCCTCGCTGCTATACACCGCGAAGAAATACGGGCCGGACCGGGTGGCTGGCTTCTCCCCGATTCCCGCGATGTCGATGCTCAGCTATGCCGCCGGCTCCCGGTTCCTCCAACTGTTTGGGGCGCCCCTGCTGAGTTTCTACGATCTCTACGCAGACTTTCCGCCGGCATCGCCGGAGACGTGGGGAGAAAAGACCGACGTCGCCGAAAGCGCCGACTGGTACAACAGCAAGTACATCGTCACTACCGGCAGCAACCTCAGCATGACGCGCACACCCGACGCGCACTTCGTAACGGAGGCACGCAACAACGGTTCGAAGCTGGTCGTGCTGTCACCCGATTTCAGCGAAGTCGCGCGTTACGCCGATTGGTGGATCCCCGTGCACTCCGGAATGGATGCGGCCTTCTGGATGGCCGTGGACCACGTCATTCTGCAGGAATTTCACACGGCACGGCAGGTCCCCTATTTCGTGAATTATCTCAAGCGCTTTTCCGACAGTCCGTTTCTGGTGGTCTTGGACCAGTCGGAAAAGGGCTACACGGCGGGGCGCTTCCTCCGTGCGGGACGCCTCTCGCGATATGGGGGCGAGGAGAACGGCGAGTGGAAGTTTCTGGTCTTTGATGCAAAGACAGGTGAGCCGCGTATGCCCCGCGGCGCCATCGGAAGCCGTTGGCAGGCGCAGAAAGGGCGATGGAACCTGGAACTCAAAGACGATCTGGACGGTACGGATATCGACCCGCTTCTGAGCCTTCTAGAAAGCCGCGATGCCGAACTCCTCGTGACATTTTCGGATTTTGCCAACAATCGGACTTTCCAGCGCACCGTTCCAGTGAAGTACGTCGAGACCGCCGATGGGCGGATCGCGGTAACTACGGTCTATGACCTTCTCATGGCTCAATACGGTGTCGCGCGTGGACTCGCAGGAGAATATCCGCGCGATTATAGCGACCCAGATGCGCCATACACGCCGGCCTGGCAGGAGAGATTCACGGGCATAAGCCGCAACACGGTGATCCAATTTGCCCGTGAGTTTGCTTCAACCGCCGAGAAAACCGGAGGCAAATGCACGGTAATTGTCGGCTCCGGCGTGAACCATTGGTATCACAGTAACCTGCACTACCGCGCTTCCATCGCTGCGTTAATGTTCTGCGGCTGTATCGGAGTCAATGGCGGCGGGTTAAATCATTACACGGGCCAGGAAAAGCTTGTGCCTGCGGCGTCCTGGTCCACGCTAGCCATGGCGCTCGACTGGACGGCGCCGCCCAGGCTTCAGAATGGGCCTTCATTCCACTATGTTCACAGCGATCAATGGAGATATGAAAAGGGCCCGGTGGAGGCGCAACCCAGCGAAGGCCCATTTGCCAGGCACGTCATGGACCTGCAGGCGGATGCGGTGCGTATGGGATGGCTGCCGTTCTACCCCCAGTTCGACGTGAGCCCGATCGAACTGGTCCACCGGGCGGGCCAGGATGGCGCGACCACGGATGAGGAAATCACCCAATGGGTGGTCACGCAATTGAAGAACAGAAGGCTGCGGTTTGCGGTCGAAGATCCTGACGCCTCCGAAAACTGGCCGCGCGTCTGGATCATCTGGCGGGCCAATGCCATTCTGTCGAGCGCCAAGGGACACGAGTACTTCCTCAAGCACTACCTTGGTGTTCATGACAATGCCATCGCGGACGAAGTCGCCAAGGGATCAGTCGAAGACGTTGTCTGGCGCGAGCCGACGCGTACGGGAAAGATGGATCTAGTGGTGGACTTGAACTTTCGGATGGACACCTCCGCACTGTACTCCGATGTCGTGCTTCCCTCAGCCACCTGGTACGAGAAAAACGACCTGAACACTACCGACCTGCATTCCTACATTCACCCGCTGGGAGCGGCCGTACCGCCTTGCTGGGAATCGAAGACCGACTGGGATATCTTCAAGGCCCTTTCCGTGAAAGTCAGCGCTCTCAGCGCACCCCATTTCCCGGCTCCTTTCCGCGATATCGTGTCCACCCCGCTGCTACACGATACCCCGGATGACCTGGCCCAACCACGAGTGAAGAACTGGTACACGGGTGAGTGCGAACCGGTACCCGGCAAAACCATGCCGCACCTTACGGTGGTCGAAAGGGACTACGCGAATCTGCATCACAAGTTCTGCTCTCTCGGCCCGCGTCTGAAGGAGGAAGGCGTGGAGGACCGCGGCATCCACATCCCGGTCACCGACCTCTACGACCGGTTCGCCGCCTCGGCACCGACCTATGAATGGGGTGGCCGCACGTACCCGTCGCTGGTGGACGCCCTGGATGCGGCGAATATGGTCCTGTATTTCGCGCCGGAGACGAATGGCGAAGTCGCGTACCGCGCTTTCGAATCCCGAGAACGGGAGACAGGACTCAAGCTGGTCGATCTCGCGGAAGACAATCGCGGAGTCCGCTACGATTTCGAGGCGCTGAAAGCTCAGCCGCGTAGGATTCTGACCAGCCCGTGTTGGTCAGGCATCACCAATGCCGGCCGGCCTTACAGCGCGTATTGTCAGAACATCGAGAGGCTGATCCCCTGGCGCACCCTGACAGGGCGGCAGCACCTGTACCTGGATCACGAAGGGTATCTGGCGTTCGGTGAAAACCTGCCCACCTTCAAACCGCGGATCACGCTGGAGGCTTCATTAAACCTCGTGAACAGCGTGCGTGAAGGCAAGTCCATCGTGCTGAACTGCCTGACGCCGCACGGAAAGTGGCACATTCACAGCACGTATTCCGACGACCTGCGGATGCTGACGCTCTCGCGCGGCATCGAACCCTTCTGGCTCAATGACAAGGATGCGGTCGAGATCGGCGTTGAGGACAACGACTGGATCGAAGCCTATAACGACAACGGCGTCATCGTCACACGGGCGGTGGTGAGTGCACGCATTCCCACCGGCCTCGGGTTCTTCTATCACGCTCCCGAGCGGACCATCTCATTCCCCAAATCCCCCATGCGGAAGAACCGGCGCGGCGGGGGAAGCAACAGCATCACGCGCCTGCGGCTGAAGCCGGTGCTGATGGTCGGGGGTTACGCGCAACATTGCTATCGCTTTAACGATTACGGCCCCGCGGCCTCGGATCGGGACACCTATGTGATTGTCCACAAGCTGCCAGGGAAACCGAAATGGTGATGCGGAAAAGGAGTCGTAGATGAACGTACGGTCCCAGGTTTCGATGGTGTTTCACCTGGATAAGTGCATCGGATGCCACACCTGTAGTCTCGCCTGCAAGAACCTCTGGACCAGCCGCCCCGGCGCCGAATACATGTGGTGGAACAACGTGGAGACCAAACCCGGGACCGGCTACCCGACGCTCTACGAGGACCAGGAGCAGTATCGCGGCGGCTGGGAAGTCAAAGACGGCGAACTGCGGCTGAAGCTGAATACCCGGACGCGAGAACTCCTGAACATTTCCTATAACCCGCACCTGCCCGCCCTCGACGACTATTACGAACCGTGGACCTACAACTACGGAGACTTGATCGACGCACCCCTCCAGGAGGATCAACCTGTTTTCACTCCGATTTCGCTGGTAACCGGCAAAGAGATGGAGATCGAAGCCGGCCCAAACTGGGATGACGATCTGGGGGGCTCAAGTATTTATGCGGCCAACGATCCAAACCTTAAATCACTGAGCGATGAAGAGAGGGAGCGCCTGCTGGACGTCGAGCGGATCGTATACTTCTACCTCCCGCGCATCTGCAATCACTGCGCGAATCCGAGCTGCGTGGCGGCTTGTCCTTCGGGCGCCATCTACAAGCGTGGCGAGGATGGCATCGTGCTGGTGAGCCAGGAAAAGTGTATGGGCTGGAGAATGTGCATCTCGGGATGTCCGTACAAGAAGGTCTACTACAACTGGGAGACCGGCAAGTCCGAGAAGTGCATCCTGTGCTATCCCCGGCTCGAAACCGGGCAGGCGCCAGCGTGCATGCATTCTTGCGTGGGGCGCGTCCGCTACCTCGGGGTGTTGCTGTACGACGCGGACCGTATCCACGCTACGGCCATGCGGCCGGACCACGAACTCGTGGATGCCCAGCGGGAGATGATCCTGGATCCGTTCGATCCGGAGGTGGTTCGCCAAGCCAGGAAGGATGGGATCAGCGATGCCGTCCTCGAATCCGCCCGAAACTCGCCGGTGTTCAAATACGTGAAGAAGTGGAAGATTGCACTCCCACTACACCCCGAGTTCCGAACGCTGCCCATGCTCTTTTATGTGCCGCCGTTGCTGCCTGTAACGGGGTCCACGAACGACGACGGTCTGTACGAGAGCTCTCCCGATTTCTTCAGCTCGCTCGAAAACGCGCGCCTGCCGATCCGTTATATGGCCAACCTCTTTACCGCCGGCGATGAGGATCAGGTGATCGCTGTCTACAAGAAGCTGATGGCAGGGCGACTATTCAAGAGGGCACAGACCGTCGGCGATATCTCAGTGGAAAAGGCCGCGCAGATTCTTGTCGAAGCACACACGACTCCCGAGGAAGTCGAAGAGATCTACCAGCTAACTTCGCTTGCGGGATTCGACGAGCGATTTGTCATTCCTCCATTCTCTCGGGAGGCGGCCATCGAGTTGGTGCAGATTACGCAGACCCGGCAGGAAGGAGGCGGCATGGGCTTCTTGCACGAGCCGCGTAGGGGTCTCTAGTAGGCCATGTATCAACGACTCGCCAGTCTCGTGAGCTACCCCAACGCGGAGCTTTTCCCGGCGTTGGACGCCTGCATCCAAGAGCTTGCTTCAGAAGTCCCCGATGCGGCCGCCCTGCTCGAGCACTTCCGTGATGCCGCCAGGGAGTTGGGGCAAGACGCCCTGGAGGAAACCTATATCCAGATATTTGAGATGCAGGCCGAGACTGCGCTCTACATCGGCCACCAACTCTTTGGCGAAGACTGGCGTCGGGGGACTTTTATGGCATGTCTCAAGGACAAATACCAGGAACTTGCGTTTTCGAGCGGTGCGGAACTGCCGGACCACTTGAGCGTCATACTGCGGTTCTTAGCGGTGGAGCAGCCCGGTCCGGAAAAGGAGGAACTGATCGGCGATTGCATCGTTCCGGCGCTTCACAAAGTGCTCCAGGCAATTGAGGGGAAAAAGACCCCCTATGGCAACGTCTTGCGCGCGCTGTTGCTCTACCTCGGTCCTCGGCGCGACGGCGAGACGGAAAGTGAGGATCTCTCATGCAGACCTTCTTCTTCATCGCTTTTCCCTATATTGCCCTGATTGTGGCTATTGGAGTTGGGCTGTACCGATATTTCTCGCACCGCTTTACCTATTCCAGTCTCTCCTCGCAGCTCTTGGAAAATCGCCATCTATTCTGGGGATCCGTGTCCTGGCATTATGGCATCACCCTGATCCTGGCCGCACATGTGTTGCCTTGGTTATTTCCGCGGGCGGCAGCGGCGGTGCTTGGCGATCCCACGCGCCTCTTCGTGTTGGAACTGGCCGGCTTGGCCCTGGGTTTTTACTGCGTGTTCGGCATCATCGTGCTGATCGCTCGGCGGCTGCCCAATGATTCTCGTGCGCGCGCGGTCACATCGCCCATGGACTGGATTCTGCTGCTGGTACTCGCGTTCCAAGTTCTGAGCGGCGTCGGCATTGCGCTTTTCGAGCGGTGGGGATCCGTGTGGTATCTGAGCACAGCCGTGCCGTGGCTATGGTCCCTTGTGCGGCTGCACCCGGACGCGAGTACCGTGACTGGGCTCCCGGTGTTCATACAGTCCCACTTGATCAGCGGCTTCGTGGTGATCCTGTTGTTTCCTTTTACCAGGCTGGTACACGTTTTCGCGATTCCGATCGAATATCTGTGGCGACCCTACCAGGTGGTCATCTGGAACCGCGATCCACGCCCGCCTGCATCGCCGACGTCGGCAAAAGCGACCACTGTCAGTATGCCGACGCCGCCGGCATCGAACGATCTGGACCGCCGCCGGTTGCTGGTCAGGCTCAGCATACTGGCGGGTTCCGTTAGCGCCGCTATAGTCAGCATACCGAGCATCGCATTTCTATTAGGCCTGCGAAAAGCCCCCGAAGTCTGGCGGGGCCTCGGCGCCGCCGACAGTTTTCAGATCGGCCAGGCTGTGGAGGTATCGTTCCTGGATTCCTCTCCTCTGCCTTGGTCGGGCGTGACCGCCAGGACCGCTGCCTGGCTGCGCAGAGAAAGCGACCAGCAGTTCATCGCGTTCGCCATCAATTGTACTCATCTCGGCTGTCCGGTACGCTGGCTGCCTAACGCAGACCTGTTCATGTGTCCATGCCATGGCGGAGTGTTTTATAAGGATGGCACGGTGGCTTCAGGCCCGCCTCCCAAGCCGCTGGTCACTTATCCGGTGCGAGTGCGGGACGGGATGGTCGAGATCCTCACCAGCCCTCTCCCGATCACCAGTATTTAAGGAGACGAATCCCGTGCGGATACTGAAGCAAATCTGGCGATGGTTTGACGACCTCACGGGGTTCTCCCAATCACTCGGCCCCATCATGGCGCATCCCGTGCCGCAAGCGCGCAGAACCAGATGGTTCTATGTGTTCGGCAGTGCAACTCTCATTGCTTTTCTCATTCAGGTCGTGACGGGAATTGCGCTCTCCAGCGCATACGTAACAGGCTCCGGGCAGGCTTACGACAGCCTCCGCTTCATCACCAGTTCCCCCATAGGCCGGATCATTCGCGGTATCCACTACTTTGGCGCCTCGGCCATGATCATCCTCATCGGTCTGCACACCATTCGTGTATACCTGATGGGAGCGTACAAGTACCCGCGTCAAATGAACTGGCTGACCGGTGCTGGACTGCTGCTCTTTACTCTGCTGATGGCATTCACCGGGCAACTCCTGCGCTGGGATCAGATGGGATTTTGGACGGCGGTTGTCGCTGCGGAACAGGCCGGACGAGCTCCACTGATCGGCAATTGGTTGGGCCACTTCCTTCTGGCGGGCAACACCGTGGGAGGAGCCACTCTTAGCCGGTTCTTTGCAGCGCACGTGTTCTTCATCCCGGCACTGATGTTTCTCTTCATCGCTGTGCACCTGTATCTCGTCATCTTTAATGGCATTTCCGAGCCGCCCAAAGCCGGCAGGCCGGTCGACCCGCAGACGTATCGGCGTTGGTATCATTCGCTGCTCGAACGCGAAGGAATTCCGTTTTGGCCTCAGGCCGCCTGGCGTGATGTGTTTTTTGGCGTCATCGTGGTCCTGACGATATTTGTGCTGGCGCTGGTTGTTGGTCCGCCGGAACTGGGGATGCCGCCGGATCCGACGATCATCTCCGCTTCACCGCGCCCTGACTGGTATTTCATGTGGTATTTCGCCCTTCTGTCATTGATCCCGAAATGGTCGGAGAGGTGGGTGATCATCCTGGGCCCGCTCGTCTTCGGGCTTTTCTTGATTCTGGTGCCGCTGCTCGGCGGGCGGGGAGAGCGCAGTCCTCTGCGGCGTCCATGGTCGATCCTGATCATCCTTTCCGTTGTCTTTGTGATCGCACATTTTTGGGTTGTGGGCATCCGCGCGCCGTGGTCCCCGCGCCTGGATGCGCCGCCTTTGCCCTCCTCGGTAGTGGGAGTGGCCAGCGGTCCAATCGCGGACGGCGCCAGGGTCTTCTATGACAAAGGCTGCGAGTATTGCCACACGGTATCAGGGTATGGCGGCATTCGCGGACCCGACCTCTCCGATGCTGGAGATCGGATGAGTCCCGCTCAGATGGCCACGCGGATCTTTAGCGGAGCTGAGAATATGCCGTCCTATCGCGGAAATCTGAAGCCCGAGGAATTAGCATCTCTGCTGGCGTTCCTGGCCTCACGGCACCGTGTGCAACTGCCCAAGCCGCCCGCACTTCAGGGGCTAGTCCAGCTAGGAGCGACGAATGGCCGCTGACCACCCCCAGTTCGAAGAGCACAGATTATGACAAACCTTCCAGAACGGCGTCTGCTGCCGGAAAGACCGATCGAGTCTTTCGACGAATATGTTGCCTCGGCGGGTGGCCAGGCGCTCGCCAAGGCGCTGACCATCCGTCGCGAACGGATCATCGCAGACATCAAGAGATCGGGCCTACGCGGGCGTGGCGGCGGGGGTTTCTCGACCGGAGTCAAGTGGGCCAGCGTGGCTCACGATCCCTGCCCTGTCAAATACCTTGTCTGCAATGGCGCCGAGGGTGAGCCGGGCACATTCAAAGACCGGTACCTCATGCGAAAGAACCCCTACCAGCTTCTGGAGGGTATCGCGATAGCCGCTTACGCTATCAACGCCAAGACGGCTTTCCTCGGCATCAAGAAGAGTTTCGAAAAAGAATATGAAGCCGTAAGCCGCGCACACGCTGAGATGTCGGCGCACGGGGTGCTTGGGGCCACGCCAATCGAAATTGTCAGGGGCCCGGAAGATTATCTGTTTGGCGAAGAAAAGGCGCTGCTGGAAGTCATCGAAGGCGGCGACGCGCTGCCTCGTGAAGCAGACCTACCTCCTTACGTCAAGGGCCTTTTTGTGAGCGATCCCGCGGAACTGAATCCCGCGGTCGTCAATAACGTTGAGACGCTTTGCAATGTCCCGCACATCGTTTTACGCGGAGCCGATTGGTTTCGCTCCGTTGGAACAAAGGACAGTCCGGGCACGATGGTTTTCACCCTTACCGGCGACGTGGAGAGGCCCGGAATCTATGAGCTGCCGATGGGCACGCCTTTGCGAACCCTGATTGAGGAATACGGGGGTGGGGTTACCTCCGGCCGGCCGCTCAAAGCGGTTTTTTCCGGCATCGCGAACGCTGTCATTATGCCCGCGGCTCTTGACACCCCTCTGGACTTTGGCTCGATGCAAAGGATTGGTTCCGGACTCGGCTCAGGCGGCTTCATGGTCTACGACGATACGAACTGCATCCTACAGGTAGCCTATCGGTTCTCGGAGTTCCTTTTTGTGGAATCCTGCTTTCAATGTATTGCCTGCAAGTCAGGCACCAACCAGGCCACATCTGCGTTGCGGAAATTAATTGATGGGTCGGGCGGCGGTATGGACGTCGAGCTTGTGCTCGCCGGCGCGAGGTCGGCGCCCCGTGCCAACCGCTGCTATCTTCCCGTCGAGGCATCGCTCCTCATTCCCAGCATCGTGCTCAACTTCCTTCCCGACTTTGTTCGGCACTACAATCGCGGCTGCCAAGGCTGCCGCGAGATCGTGACACCGAAGCTCGCCGATTTTGACGAGCTCACAGGAAGGTTCACGTACGCGAAGACCACGTCCGCGGCAGATGTTGCCGGATGGTTCGGTTAGCAGCGTCGTGTTTTCGCATGCTTGACTGCAATGTTAAAGGGCAATCTACTCCGCGAACTAAACCTTGAGACATCGAATTCTCCTTTGGGTTTGGCCGGTTGCGGAGTCCGACGACACGGTACGGGCTCGCCGGTTAACCTGCCGAACTGGTTGCCTTGCGAACCTTTTCGATTGGATGATGACTTGATTCGCTTTTCCATTTGCCCGGTGATGCCGTTCCGGCTGGATCTGACTGTTTGGGCCTTACGGCGTCGCTCCATGAATGCGGTGGACCTCTGGGACGGCGAGACCTATCGCCGAGTCCTGGCGGTTGATGACAAGCCCGTGCTCGTTGCCGTGACCCAGCAGGCGACGATGCTGGATATCACAGTAACCGGGGAAGACCTCCCTCCCACGGCCGAGCAGGCCGCCCGATTCGCATTGGATCGCCTGCTCGGGATCAGCCTGGACCTTTCGGAGTTCTACGAGTTCACTCCCCGGCATGCGCGCTTGAACCAATTGGCTATGCGGTTTCGCGGGTTAAAACCTCCCCGCTTTGCTACGGTCTTTGAAGGTCTGGTCAACGGGATTACCTGTCAGCAGCTCAGTCTGACGGTTGGAATCATTTTCCTCAATCGGATTGCGGAACGCTGTGGTCTGGCGTTCGGCTTGGGGATGTATGCTTTTCCTCGTCCTGAAGATCTGGCCCATCTTGATTCGAAAGATCTGCGACCGCTCGGGTATAGCGGCAGCAAGGCTCGAGCGATCATTGAAGTGGCGCGGGCAATTGTCGAGGGGCGACTCGATCTGGAAGGGCTTGTCCAACTGGACAATCGGCAATGTGTTGAACGCCTGGTCGCAATACGCGGGGTAGGACGCTGGACGGCGGAGTACGTGTTGCTTCGTGGCCTGGGAAGGACCACTGTATTTCCGGGTGATGACGTCGGCGCCCGAAACAACCTGGAACGTTGGCTGCGCCTCAGAAACAGGCTCGATTACGAGCGTGTACAGAAAGTTCTGCACAAGTGGAAGGGTTATGGTGGCCTAATCTTTCTCCACTTGCTGCTCAAAAACCTCGACGAAGCCGGATGCCTAGGTTTACCACGCCTCCTGTCGCAACCGATCACGGGCAGGTCAGTCTGAAACCACTTTGCCCGGAGACTCGACTTGCGAAATCCGCTGAGCTTTTAGTGTTAGCATTCTATCGCGGCGTCCGCGAATCTGCACCCGTGCCGTTGAACGATCCCTATCTGGGAGCGAGCCTCCACTATTACCATGCCTGAATCCGCACCAGCCTGTGAGCATCTCCGCAAGGACCATCGAGTCATCGAGGAGCGCCTGGACGTCCTCTTAGCCGCGCTTCTGCGACTCACTCCCGAGCTCATCCCCGAAATCCAAGCGACCGTTCGCGCGCTTCAGGACCTTGCCGCCATCCATTTCGAGAAGGAGGAGACGATCTTCTACCCGAAGGTCCGGCCGCTGCTTTCCGATCTACTGGATCGCATGGACGTGCAACATGAGGAGGTTCGCGAGGTGGAGCGGTATCTCGCGGAGTTGCTGGCGGAGCCGCCGCAACCGCCGGATTCCCGCTGGCTGAACGAAGTGCGCTCGTTTGGCATCGAGTTTCACGACCGGATCCAGCACCACATCGTGGACGAAGAAGACCAACTCCTACGGTTGGCCGAGGACCGGCTCACCGCGGAAGAGCAGGAGAGCCTGGCTGCCGCCATGAGCGCGGTGCAGGGCCGGATCACCTCGATTTGATCGTTGGGGTGGCCGCTCCCGCACCGCGTCTGGCCGCCATTTCGACGCCCACGGCCTCACGGTCGGATGCAGCGAGAATGCTCGCGGCGAAGGGGAAGACCTCTGTGTCTTCGATGGCGATGTGATTGCGATACAGCTTTGCCAACTGGTCAAGCACGGTGGAGAGCCGGGATGCGTCTTCGGGTGAAAGCCGGCCACTGGTGAGCCAACGTTGTCCCAATCGGTCCACCTCGTCGTGGGCCTTCCCGGCACATTCGTGATCCTGCTCCAGGGAATCGACTCGCGCCAGTATGGCTTGCGTTTTGGCAAGGTCGATTCGGCGGAGGCGCGGGAACAGGCTCTCTTCCTCATCCGCGGTGTGCTTTGGGGCGGCTTCGCGGAAGTAGCGCAGGCTGGTCTCCAAAGCTGCCCTGTGCTCTTCGGTGAGAGGGCCGCCCTTCTCCCGGGTGGCCAGGGTCACCTGCACATTCAGAAACCGCTCGATTCGACGGTGGCAGTCCCCCAGCATCCCGATCGGATCTGTAAAATCACTCTCCCGTTTGGCGCCGATCGTTATTGGCATTGCTCGCCTCCCTTCCAAAATCATTCGGCCGGATGAGGATAGGCATCGGGCTCCTCCCCGGCGCGCGTCAAGCAGCGAAAGTCCTTCTCTATCGCAATTCTCAGGGCTCCGTCTTGCGCATACAGTCCAACTTCGTCGCCGGACGCCCAAACCCGCACTGTCTCGGTTGGTACAAGTACGGTAATTGCCCCGCCACTGAAGTCGGCATGGAGTGGCTCGGTGCCGGTGCGGCTCTGAATTCTGTAAGTGAGCCTGCCGCCGGACCCGAACGAGGCGGCTTCCTCCACCGTACCGTGGCCGTCCAGTCGCACTACTTCGGATCGGGTAAGGCGAAGGCGCAACGAGTTGCCCTGTAGTCTCAGTTTCATCTCAGTGAGCCCGCAATCAATGACTACTACCGGCGAGCACGGTTTCCGGTTGAGGCGTTGCCGAGATCGCAACCCGGGAGATCCTAATCCGAAACTCGTGCGGACCCTGCACCTCATATTCCCATGAGAGTTCGCCGGGGCGTAGTTGTTCCATCTGGGCATGCAGGGGCTTCGGGTCGTGATCGTTGACGAGCAAGAACGACTCGCCAACAGCCAGGCGATCGAAAGCATAAAAGATCGTGCTGTGCCTGCGCTCGCGCGGCGTCTGCCGCAGATCGATGGTCCGCCCTTGCGGGGCCAGCGCGGTCCAGGCAGCGGCGTCGCTCGGTTTGATCATGGTCACCAGCAGGCGTGAATCCTGCATCGCCTCCAGACGGTGCGGCCTGCCCGGCGCCAGCCCGATCAACTTTCCCGGAACCATGTCGCAGGACTCGTCACCGTCAAAGAAAAGGACGTGCCCACTCACTGCGTAGACCGTCACCAAGCCATTCGCCGCGTGTTCGGGGAGTTTCTGGCCGGCGCGCATGGACACCAGCACCACGCGCATTACGGGATCCTCCATCAGTATCCGCCGGGAGATCTCATCGCCGCTGAAATCGTGGAAGGTCTCAATATCCAGTTGCTTCATACCTCCAGAATGGCGCACCCCCCCAGCCGTGCCTGTGACTGAAGTCACGCCCTTGGAAAATAACGGCTGCGCTCGGTGACTGCGGCTGAGGCTCCGCTTTGCTCCGCCAATTGTTTTGGCTTGACATCCACAACCCGAGTTGTATACTTCTTCATAAACAACTCTTCTATGCTATCCACGACGGCCGAACATGCACTGCGAGCGTTAACTGAAATGGCGGCACTTGGCGAAACGGAGTCGATACTGGGCAAGGACTTGGCGCTCCGTGCGGGAATCCCCGCGAACTACCTCTCGAAGGTGCTGTGGGTGCTTGGCAATGCAGAGATCATCGATGCCACGAGAGGGACCGGTGGCGGGTACCGTTTACGGCGCAAGGCGGCGGAAATCCGTTTGAGTGAAGTGGTGGAGCTGTTCGATCGCCAGAAGCCGGAACGCCGCTGTCTCCTGGGTGGCTCGAGGGAGTGTTCGGATGAGGACCCTTGCGGCGCCCATGAGGAGTGGCGGAGGGTTCGCGCAACTTATGTGGATTTTCTCGAAAAGACGACGATCGCGGAGATTACGCACCGGCGTGGCCGGCAACTGATTCCCATCGACGCGTCAAAGGCTGGAACGTAACAGAGGCAGGAGCCCGTATGAATTCGGGAAACAACCGATCGCCAGCTAGGAATTGGAGCAGATTCGCCCTGATGTGCTGGCTGGCAACGTACATCGCTGGTTCACCATTGGTGGCCCAGGAAGCAGCGGATTTCTTTCGTCAGAACTGCACCAGTTGCCACACAATTGGCGGCGGGCGGCTGACCGGCCCGGACCTGAAGGGCGTTCTCACCCGAAAAGATCGTGAGTGGTTGACGCGATTCGTTCAAAACCCGCAGGCCATGATGGACCAGGGCGACCCTTACGCCCTGCAACTGCGGCAAGCGGCCCGGGATGTCGTGATGCCCACGATCAATGGGATGAATCGCGCTCGGGCGGATTCTCTGCTGGCCCTGATCGAGGCTGAATCGAAGCTCGAGAAATCGCAGTTCGCCGGCATGCAAATCAGCGACCGGCCGTTCACGGCGGCGGACATCGACCAGGGACGCCAAATATTCATGGGCATCCAACACCTTGCCAACGCTGGGCCTCCGTGCATTTCCTGCCACACGGCGCGAGACTTGGGCGGTCTCAGCGGCGGACGGCTGGGACCCGACCTGACGCTGGTGTTTGAGAGACTTCAGGGCCGCAAAAATCTTGCCGCCTGGCTGACGGCGCCAGCCACCCCAACGATGTCGCCGGTGTTCAAGCGCCACGCCCTGAAGCCCGAGGAAATACTGCCCTTGATCGCGTTCCTCGAAGACGAAGCGCGCAAAGGGGGCGCCGATGCCTCTTCGGCTCCACTCACGTTTCTTCTGATCGGCCTGGGAGGCGCGGCGCTCGGTCTGGTCCTGTGCGGCCAGGCATGGAAAGACCGATTCCGTTCCGTCCGCAAGGTGCTCGTGTTAAGCAGCATTCACCGAGGTGTAGAATGACGACCGACGGCCCATTGACGTGGATCAAGGATGAAACCGACCCGCAGTTGCGGAGTTGGGAGGAGTTCTACCGGAACCGCTGGCAGCACGACAAGGTCGTCCGCAGCACGCACGGCGTCAACTGCACGGGCGGATGCACGTGGCAGATCTACGTGAAGGACGGGATCGTGACCTGGGAGATGCAGGGGCTCGATTATCCCAGCCTGGAGAGCGGCCTTCCGCCCTACGAACCGCGTGGCTGCCAGCGGGGCATCTCATTCTCCTGGTATCTTTACAGCCCGTTGCGCGTGAAGCACCCCTACGTTCGTGGGGCGCTCCTGGATCTGTGGCGGACCGCCCGGGCCGAGCACACCGACCCCGTGGATGCCTGGAAGTCGTTGGTCGAAGATCCCGAAAAGCGTGCCCGCTGGCAGAAAGCCCGCGGCAAGGGAGGCTTCCGCAGGCTGGACTGGGATGCGGCGGTGGAGCTAGCCGCCGCCAGTTGCATCTACACCATTCAGAAATACGGTCCGGACCGGATTGCGGGATTCTCGCCGATTCCGGCGATGTCGATGATCAGTTATGCGGCGGGCGCGCGGATGCTGCAACTAATGGGCGGCGTGTCTCTATCGTTTTACGACTGGTACTCCGATCTGCCGCCGGCGTCACCCGAGGTATGGGGCGAGCAGACCGACGTTCATGAGTCGGCGGACTGGTACAACGCCAAGCTTTTGGCGGTGGTGGGGTCGAACCTCAACATGACCCGCACGCCGGACTGCCATTTCGCCGCCGAGGCGCGGCACAACGGCTCCAAGATGTGGGTCTTCGCCCCCGATTTCAACCAGGTGGCTAAGTACGCCGACGAGTACATCCCCATCAACGCTGGCCAGGACGGCGCGTGGTGGATGGCGGTTGGCCACGTGCTTCTCAAGGAGTGCCACCACGAGCAGAAGATCCCGTATTTCGTGGACTACGCAAAGAAGTACACGGACCTAACCTACCTGGTGGAACTGGTGGAGCGCGATGGCGTATTCGAGGCCGGCCAATTGCTTCGAGCGAACCGCATTCCGGGCTATGAGGGCGTCGAAAACGGCGACTGGCAGCTTCTCATGTGGGACACGGCCGAATCCAAGCCGAAAATGCCCATGGGTAGCAGCGGCTGCCGCTGGTCCAAGGACAAGGGCAAATGGAACCTGGCGCTCAAGGACGGCCTCACCGGGAGCGGCATCGACCCGGCTCTGACGTTCCTGGAGCAAAGCGGCGAAGTGGTCCAGGTGCGCTTCGACAACTTCGGCGAAGGGACTTCCCACCGCCGGGGTGTTCCGGTCCGGCGCATCGAAACCGTGGGCGGCCAGGTTGTCACTTTCACCACTGTGTACGACCTGATGATGGCCCAGTACGGCGTAGCGCGCGGTCTGGCGGGCGAGTATCCGGCCAACTACGACGATGAGAACGCGCCCTTCACGCCGGCATGGCAGGAGAAGTACACGGGCATGAGCCGCGATACGCTGATCCGTTTCGCGAGGGAGTGGGGTGAGACGGCGCGGCTCACCAAGGGCAAGTGCATTGTCATCATCGGCTCGGGCGTGAACCACTGGTACCACAACAACCTGATGTACCGGTCGGCAATCAATGCGCTGATGTTGTGCGGCTGCGTGGGAGTGAATGGCGGCGGCCTGGCGCACTACACCGGGCAGGAAAAACTGGCGCCATTCGAATCGTGGTCGTCCATCGCATTCGCCAAGGATTGGTTTACGGCCTCGCGGCTCCAGAACGCGCCGACCTGGCACTACATGCATACCGACCAGTGGCGTTATGAGCGCGACTACGCCGATTACCACACCATGCCGCAAAACCCGTTGATTCGCGGCATAACGGGCACGCACACCGCCGACGTGAATGTGCAGGCGGTGCGCAATGGGTGGCTGCCATTCTATCCGCAGTTCGATCGCAGCCCCCTGCAAGTGGTCCGCGACGCACAGACGGCTGGCGCCAAGACGGACGAGGACGTGGTGAATTACGCCGTGGACGAATTGAAATCCCGCAAGCTGCGTTTCTCGGCCGAAGACCCCGACGCGCCGGAGAACTGGCCGCGCGTCTGGTTCATCTGGCGCGGGAACGCTCTGCTGGCCAGCGCGAAGGGCCATGAGTACTTCCTACGGCACTATCTCGGTACGCATGACAACGCGATTGCGGAGGATATGGCCGAAGGCTTCGTGCACGACGTTGAATTTCACAAGCAGGCGCCGCAAGGCAAGATGGACCTGGTGGTGGATCTCAACTTCCGCATGGACACGTCGGCGCTGTATTCCGACCTGGTCTTGCCGGCCGCTACCTGGTACGAAAAGTCGGACCTCAATACCACGGATATGCACAGTTTCATCCACCCGCTGTCGAAGGCGGTGCCGCCGTGCTGGGAGGCGAAGAGCGACTGGCAGATTTTCCGTACGATTTCAAAGAAGTTCTCCGAACTCGCCGCGAAGCATTTCCCCGAGCCGGTGGAGGACCTGGTGGCGACGCCTCTGGCCCACGACACCGCCGCCGAGATCGCCCAGCCTGCCATCCGCGACTGGATGAAGGGCGAGGTGGAAGCCATCCCCGGCAAGTCGATGCCCCTGTTGCGCGTGGTGCGGAGAGACTATAAAAACCTCTATAACCAATTCATCTCATTCGGCCCGATGGTGCCCAAGAACGGGCTGGGCGCGCACGGAACGCACTACCGGGTGGACGATTTCTACGAGGAATCGCTGCTCACGCTGCCTCGCGTGGATTGGGACGGCAACGGCTACCCATCGCTGTACGAAGACGAGAGCGTGTGCAACCTGATCCTCCGCTTCGCCACGGTGACGAACGGCGAACTGGCCTACCGGTCCTACCAAAGCATCGAGGAGCGAACGGGCCTCTCGCTGGTGCACCTCGCGGAGAAGAACCGCGGGGTCCGGATCAGCTACAAGGAACTGCAATCCCGGATTCAGCGTCTCATCAACAGCCCGATGTGGTCGGGCCTTACCGAGAACGGCCGCGCCTATTCACCGTACACCTACAACGTGGAGGAGATGGTCCCATGGCGCACCCTCACGGGACGGCAGCACTTCTACCTGGATCATCCCGGCTACATTCAGTTCGGCGAGCACCTGGCGACGTTCAAACCCAAGCCGTCGGCGAAAGATTTCGCCGACTTGCGCTTCAGCAAGGAAGCCGGCAAGACGCTGATGCTCAACTATCTCACGCCGCACGGTAAGTGGCACATCCACTCCACCTTTGGCGATAACCAGCGCATGACCACGCTGTCGCGAGGCGTCGAGCCGTTCTGGATCAACGACCGGGACGCCGCGGAAATCGACGTCGTGGACAACGATTGGGTGGAAGTGTATAACGATAACGGCGTGGTAGTGACCCGCGCCGCCGTCAGCGCCCGCATCCCGCGCGGCATTTGCATCCAATACCATGCGCCGGAGCGCACGTCCGTCCCGAAATCGCCGCTGCGAAACTACAGGCGCGCCGGCGGGCATAACAGCCTCACCCGGATACGGCTGAAACCGAACCTGATGGTCGGAGGTTACGCCCAGTTCACGTTCAGTCTCAATTACTGGGGCCCCACCGGATGCAATCGCGATACGCACATTCTGGTGCGGCGCCTGCCCGATCTGAAGTGGTAGAGGAGAATCAGCGATGAATGTGCGATCTCAAGTGTCGATGGTGTTCCACCTGGACAAGTGCATCGGTTGCCATACGTGCAGCCTCGCCTGCAAGAACATCTG
>Ga0097691_1000381_pt1 | contig 40047 bp, 30 predicted proteins | sample NGESurdeep072012_8_FD_72858 | JGI IMG/M metagenome (GOLD analysis project Ga0097691, IMG submission 72858) | Arctic peat soil microbial communities from Barrow, Alaska - NGEE Surface sample 210-1 deep-072012 | ecosystem: Environmental > Terrestrial > Soil > Wetlands > Peat ... | reverse complement strand
GTTCTTCCACTTCCTTCCTGCCCTGCAGCAGCAACTCTTCCTCGACAGGATGAGGCGATCAGCATGAGCTGGGACGCTGCCCCACGCCGTCGGCTTCGGCTCGACTGTGAGGGTTATCGCGAGCTCAGGATGAAAATCCTGGAGCGGGATGGCTGGCGGTGCCAGCAGTGCGGCCGACGAAGCCAGTTGGAGGTCCATCACACCTATCGGCGCAGTCGTGGCGGATCCGACTCTCAGGATAATCTGATCACGTTGTGCAGAACCTGCCACAGTGACATTCATGGAAGCTGCCAGAAGTAGTTGCGGATTGGAAGCAGATGCACAGGTTAGAAGCAGAAATGCTTAGCATGCACTTTCGAGCGCATGTCTTCGTATATACCGCCTGTTTGGACCCATCGATAGCAGCGGGATGGCCCACTCCGGTCGCGATGCCGTAACGGCAGATCATCGGTACTATTTTGCGCAAAAGCTAACCGCTCACCTGCCACACAGTATCTAGGACTGTCCCATCCACCCACTTCACCACCGCAACCGGGTTTTCGGTGAGGCGGGGCTTCTGTGGTTTGCCGCCGCAAATTCGCTCCACGTCGCGCTGAATGTCCTGGATGGAACGAACGGGTAGCCGCGAATCTTTCACCGCATCGAGCAGATCCTGCCGCCGCGGGTTGATAGCGATGCCACGCTCGGTGACGATCACGTCAATCAGTTCGCCGGGGCCAGTGAGCGTCGTAACCTGGTCCACGATTACCGGAATGCGATCGCGGAAAGACGGCACAGCGAGAATCGAACATCCGGCGAAGAGGCAGTTCTGCCAGCCACCAATACCGTGCAGCAGGCGGCCGTCGGAGTGTGTCACCACGTTGGCGTTGAAGTTCACGTCCACTTCGGTCGCGCCGAGCACGCACACGTCCACCAGCGAATTGAAGAAGCCCTTGCCGTGAAAGTTGTAGGACGTAAACGGCGACGTCGGCACGTGGCGCGGGTCGGTGGCAATGGAGCGCACGGCGTCGAGGTCAAACGTCTGGCCGTCGAGGATGTAGTCGGTCAGGCCCTCCTGCAGCAAGTCCACCAGGTACTTGGTCGAGCCGCCGCGGACGAAGCGCGCCTTCACCCCGCTCTCGCACATGTAACGCCGCAGGTAATCGACGAAGGCGAGCGCAATCCCGCCGGCGCCCGCCTGGAACGAGAAGCCCGGGCGCATGATGCCCGCGTCGCGCACGAACTGGGCCACGTAGTGCGCGATCAACAGGCGATCGGGCGAGCGCGTGATCTGCGTGGTTCCGCCGACGATCTTCGCCGGGTCGCCGATGCTCGGCACCTCGACCACAAAATCCACGTTGTTGCCCTGGATCTGCCACGGCACGCAGGGGAAGGGGACGAGGTTGTCGGTGACCACGATGACGCGGTCGGCGTACATGGAATCGGCCAGCGCGAAGCCGAGCGAGCCGCAGGCGGAAGGGCCATGCGAGCCGTTGGCGTTGCCGAACGGATCGGCCGTGGGCGCGGCGATGATGGCAATGTCGATGTGCACTTCGCCATCCTGGATGGCCTGCCAGCGCCCGCCGTGAGAGCGCAAAACGCCCATCCCGCGCATCTTTCCGCGCGAGCAGTAGTCGCCCAGCGGCCCGTTCATCGAGCCTTCAATGTGGTGCACCGCGCCCGCTTCCATCAGGTCAATGACGGGCGCGTGCGCCGGAAATGACGCGCTGGGGAACCACATCAGGTCCTTCGCGCCCAGCGATGCGGCGGTCTGAAGTGCGGTGAGGGCCACCTGGTCGCCGTCGCGCAAGTGATGGTGCGACGAGATCGTCATGCCATCGCGCAGGCCGCACTGCTTCAACGCGGTTGCGAGGTCGGGGACGCGCTTGTCGCCGTTCATCGGATACTGCGTCGAGCTGCGGATCGGCGGCGCGGCCTTGTGCCCGGTCGGTGGCGGCTCATTGACGCCGGAGTAGGGACGCTGCTTGCGGCCGTTAACATACGCCGGCACCATCCGCCCAGCGGCGTTGCGCGCGAGTTCGACCTTGGAAGCAGTTGTGCTCATCCCTCTCCGCCCTCGGACTTCGCTTGCGGAGCGGGCGGCGGCGCTGCGGCCCGCGCGCGCGTCTCCGGCGTGACCAGTCCCATATGCTCGGCGCGCTCCACCAGCTTCAACGCGCGGTTTACCACCGGCGGATCAATCATCTTGCTGCCCAGCGATACCACGCCCAACCCGCGCTGCTTCGCGTCTTCGTATACCGCGACGATTTTCAGCGCGCGCTCGATCTCCTGCTCCGACGGCGCGAACGCCTGGTGGATGACCGCGATCTGCAGCGGATGCACGCAGCCCATTCCCTCGAAGCCCATGGCGCGCGCGTTGCGGCCCCAGGCGAGCAGGCCGTCCAGGTCGCCGACGTCGCCGTAAACCGAGTCGATTGCCTGCAAACTGGCTCCCCGCGCGGCATTCACGAGACGCTGCCGCGCGAAAAGCGATTCCGCTCCGGTCGCGGTCTTTACCACGCTCAGGTCGGCGGTGTAGTCCTCGAGGCCGATAGTAAGCGCGACGTTGCGCGGCGAAGCGGTGGCAATCGCGAACGCGTTTTCGATTCCCAGAGCCGATTCCAGGATCGGCATCAGCCACAGCGGACGTTCAATCTTGTGCCGCGCCTGCACCTGGGCGATGCGCTCATCGACCTGGCGGACTTGCGACGCGTCTTCGACCTTCGGGATCAGGATCAGGTCCGGCTGCTCGGGCACGATCTCGTCGAGGTCTTCCAGACCAAGCGGCAACTGGTTGATGCGCACCATCCGCTCGCAGGCAGCGAAATCGACCGCCCGCAGCGCGTTTCGCACCAGGATTCGCGCCGAGTCCTTCTCCGCCGGATGAACCGAATCTTCCAGGTCGAGAATGATGGCGTCCGGCCCGTGCAGCGCGGCGTTGACGAAATACCTCGGCTCGCTCCCCGGCAGATACAGCCGCGAGCGCCGCATGCGGTCCCGCGCGCTGGGTGCCGGAAGGGCGACTCGTTCAGGGAGAAAACGCTTGCCCTTCGCCAACCCGGCCCGGTGCACCGCAGCTTCAATTCGCGCCGCAATCGTATACGGCAGCGCGCCGGCATCCTCGATCAGCAAGCGCGCGTGGAGCTGCAGGCGTCCGTGTTCGACCGCGAGCGCGCTCACGACCTGCTGCGTCAATGCGCGGATGCTCTCGCCATAGTAGGCCGCGACCTTCGATTGCAACTCGATCTCGATCCCGCCCGCATTGCGCGGTTCGAAAACAACACGACAGTCGGAGCGCGTGTCGGGAGAAAATCGCCCGGCTTCGCAGGCTGTCACATTCGTATTGGCAGTCGTAGCCATCAAGCTATCGCCGATTCCGGCGCCGTCTCCAGCGCCTTGAGGATCGCATCGGTCAATTGCATCGTCGAAGCCGCTCCCTGCGCGATGGACTTTGCTCCGCCCGGAATACGCATCATGTCGTACGTCCGGACGTTACCCTCTTTTACCACGGCTGCGATCGCATTTCGCACCTTCTGCGCCTTCGCGGTTTCGCCGACATGGTCGAGCATCATCGCCGCCGAGAGAATCATCGCGATCGGGTTCACGATCGGCGGGTCCAGCTCGGCATACTTCGGCGCCGAACCGTGCGTCGGCTCGAAGACCGCGACCTCGTCGCCGATATTTCCGCTGGCGGCAAATCCCAGGCCGCCGACCAGCCCGGCGAAGGCGTCGCTGATCACGTCGCCGAAAAGGTTCGACGCAACGATCACGCCGTAATCCTCCGGGTTCTTGGTCAGCCACATCGTCTGCGCGTCAATATTGGTGGACCACAGCGGAATCCCCGGATAATCCTTTGCCACCTGCTTGGCGACTTCTTCCATCATGCCGCTGGTCTCGCGCAGCACGTTCGGCTTCTCGCAGATGGTGACGTTCTTATATCCGTATTTTTTCGCCCACTCGAAGGCCGCGCGCGCGATGCCCTCCGCGTTCTTGCGCGTGACCACGCGCACAGAAACCGCCAGGTCCTCGCCCTTCGTGGCGGAAAACGGCTTGAACTTCGGGTGCGACTCCAGCGCCGCACGCACCTGCGGGCCGGGGTTCGTCCACTCGACGCCGCAGTACAGACCCTCGGTGTTCTGGCGAAAGACGACGACATTGACCAGCGGTTCTTCGAACCCGCCGCTTACTTTCTTGCGAATGAAGTTCAGCGGATTCCCGGGGAACCCGATGCACGGCCGCACGCAGATATCGAGGTTGAAGCGCTGCCGCATGGTCACGATCGGCGAGTAATAGGTGTAGCCCTTGCCGCGCAGCGCGGGATCAAGTTCGGCATCGGCTTCCTTCTTCGGCTTCGACGTGATCGCCCCGAACAGCCCCAGCTTGAGCTTCGCCAGCAGGTCAATGGTGCGGTCCGGCAGGGCATTGCCCTCCTTGCACCAGAACTCCCAGCCGATGTCGCCGTGCACGTAGGTCGCGTCGAATCCGACGGCATCGAGGACGCGAATTGCTTCCGGAAGGACCTGGTTGCCGATGCCGTCCCCGGGCATGCTTACGACCGTGTATTTCGCCATGAATGGCTCCGATTTCAAATTTGCAATTTGAAAATTTGAAATTTCAAATCTGCTTCAACCCGAGCTTTCGGGCCACCAAACTCTCCACTCCGCCCGCTACCACCAACGATTGTGGCACCGAACCTAAAGCCGGGAAGTGGAACGCGTCACCGCGCCATGTGATGACGCCCTTTGTGAAGTCCACTTCAATTTCTTCGCCCGGAATCCATGACTTCTGACTCGCGGACTCTTGCTTCAGCCGATCGACCAGTTCCGGCTGCTCCACGCACAAAAAGCCGTTGTTGAAGGCGTTGCGCAAATACGTCTGCGAGAACGACGCCGCGATCACCAGCGGAATCCCGCGCGCCTTCAGCGCCGTGACCGCCTGCTCGCGACTCGAACCGGTCCCGAAATTGTAGCCGCCGACGATTACATCGCCCGCCGCAAGCGTCTTCGTCAGTTCGGGATCGTAGTTGTCGAACACGACGGCAGCCATCATCGCGGGCGTCATGTCCTCGCGATAGGTGTACGCGCCCGCGTAAATCCCGTCGGTATTCAGGTTGTCTTTGTTCAGGAACACCATGCGCCCGCGCACCCGCTCGGGAAAGCCGGGAAGGATCTCGACTGTTTCAGCGACGGTAGAGGTTGTAAGTGGGGTGAAATGTCTTTGTAATTTGCCATCGACCGTCGACCGTCGACCATCGACCGCTTCCGGCCCGCAAATGAATCCCGCCAACGCGCTCGCCGCCACCACCGCGGGGGACGCCAGATAGCACTTCGCATCGCGCGAGCCCATGCGTCCCTTGAAATTGCGATTGGTGGCCGAAATCCCGACCTCGCCCGCCTCCAGCAGTCCCACTCCCAGCCCGATGCACGGTCCACATCCTGCCGGCAACGTGATGGCGCCCGCGTCCTGCAAGGTCTTCCATACGCCGCGCCGCTCGGCCTCGTCTTGGACATTCTTGCTGGCCGCGCCGAGATAGAACTTCACCGAGGCGGCTACCGTCTTACCTCGTAGAACATCTGCGGCGGCCTCCAGGTCTTCGAGCCGCGAGTTCACGCATGACAGCAGATATGCCTTCTGGATGGCGATCTTCTGCCGCTCCAAATCCGCGAGCGACGACATCGTTTGCACCGTGTCCGGCCCACTGACATGCGGCGCTAGATCGCTCAAATCGAGCGTGATGCGGCCGGCATATTCGGCATCGGCGTCCGGTCGCGTGGCTTCTTTCGTCCACTTCTTTAGATATTCTTCTGAATAGCGCTCCGCCTCGCCGCGCGCCATCCGCTCGTTTCTCCGTGTCCGCAGCCACTCGATCGTGGTCGCATCACACGGAAACCACCCGACGAGCGCTCCCCACTCGGTGCTCATGTTGGCGATGGTCATCCGCGCATCCATCGAGAGCGACGCCAAGCCCGGGCCGCTGAACTCAACCGCAGCGTTCAGCACCTCGCCGTTGTAGAGGCCGCAGAGCGCGACGATCACGTCTTTCCCGGTGACGCCCTGCGACAGTTTGCCTTCGAGCACCACCTGCACGGTGCGCGGAATCTGCCACCAGAACTCGCCCGTCGCCCAGATGGCAGCCGCGTCGGTGCGCACCACCGGCGTACCTACCGCGCCGAGCGCGCCGTACATATTGGAGTGTGAATCCGAGGCGACGACGAATGACCCGGGCGTGACGTACCCGCGCTCGCACATGATCTGGTGCCCGATGCCGGTGCCGGCGGGATAAAAATCGATGCCGTGCTCGTGGGCGAACGCTTCGATCATCCGGTACTTCTTCTGGTTGTCCTCGGACTGGTTCTGAATATCGTGATCGAGCGCAAAAACGGGCTGGCACGGATCGTGCACGCGCGCGGCGCCGATGCTCTTGAACTTCTTCATCACCGCCGACGTGTTGTCGTGCGTCATGACGTGCTTTGGCCGGATGGAGACAAAATCTCCCGCCCGCAGCGGACGCTTCGGCCCTTCCGCCAGGTGCGTTTGCGCGATTTTCTCAGTGACGGTCTGGCCCACTACTCTTCCCCCTCCGCGCCCTCTTGCACCTTTCGCGCCCGAAGCAGCTTCATCAGCCCGCCCACGGTGTCCAACTTCTCCAAGTTCCACACCGCGTCGCGCACCTTCTTTTGCGCGGCTTTTCCCATCACTGGACCCGCCAGCGCCGCGAATTTCTCTTCAATTTCACGGTCGGTAAGCGGATTGCGTGGGTCGCCCTTGGGATAATCGAGCTGCTTCGTGAACTCTTTCCCATCCGTCGTGCGGATGGTCACCACCACGCGTTGCAAGGCGGGAAAGACTTTCTCGATCTCCGGATCGGCGACGACCACCACTTTCTTCAATTGCGCGCGCACCGTCGGGTCCATGATCTTCTGCACGGTGAACTGCGCCGGCGTCACCTGACGGTCCACCAGTGCGGCGGCAATCACGTAGGGCAAAGAGTGGTCGGCGGTCTCCTTGGTGTGCGGATCGTACTTGCTGGCGTCGCTCAAAATGTCGGCGGCACGCGCCAGCGAGCGGATCGTCACCTTCTCTACCTTCTCCGGCTTCAGATCGTGCTCGTGCACCAGGTCGAGGATTGCCGAGATCGGCGCGTGCGTGAGCGCCTCGGTGGGGAAGAATTTCATGCCGCACTGCGTGATGCGCCACCCGTCACCGAGTCCATCGGTGAGGACATTCAACTTCCACTCCGGTCCGAAGCAATGCGTCAGGCCCTCTTTTCCGTCCACCACGTGCTCGGGCCCGGTGTAGCCCTGCTCGGCCAGCAGTGCGGCCAGCATGCCAGACTGCGTCGCCATCGGGTCCACCGTGTTCTTCATCATGGTGAGCTTGCCGGCCGTGACGGCGCCCAGCGTGGCCTGTCGCGACGCCGAAATCCCGATCGCGTGCTGAATCTGCTCCCAACCCAACTTGAGCGCGCGCCCGGCGACGATCGGCGAGACGAACGCGGTCAGCGTCGCGTGGTGCCAGCCGCGCTCGCGGATGCCCGGAAACGCCGCCTCGCAGAAGCGGCACTCGAACTCGTGCCCCAGCACCAGCCCGACGATCAGCTCGCGCCCATCGCTCTGCATGCGCTCACAGCCGGCAATCGCCGCCGGAAAAATGTCCGAGGGGTGCGACGGGTCCTGCTTCCAGTAAATATCGTTGTAGTCCATACAGCGAATCATCAGCGCGTTGGCCAGCGATGCCGACACCGCGTCCACCTTCTTGCCGGTGCCGATGATCGTGCACGACCCGCGCCCGGCGATCTCGTCCAGGACTTCGAGCGCGAGCGTGACGTCGTGCTGCTGGAATCCGCCGAGCGCGCAGCCCAGAGAATCGAGCAGGAAGCGCTTGGCCTGGTACACCGCGTCCTCAGAGAGGTCTTCGAACTTCAGGTTGGCGGCGAATTGCGAGATGGGAGCGGTGATGGTCATAAATGAAGAATGAAGAAGTCAGAATGAAGAATGTCTCGTGTTGATACTTCTTTTCCTAACGCCTAAAGCCCAACGCCTAACGCCCGAGGTTCTTAAACGGTTCGTACGCCATGAAATCCGCGTGGTGCACGATCAGCGCCTCGGTCGACCGCTTCACCAGGTTTCCTTCGGCCGCGTGCGCCGCGATGATGTGACACACCGCGTCAGGCACGCCGCACTCCATCGCCAGCGCTACGCCGGTAAACGGATGCCGCAGGAACTCACCGCGCTGCGACTGCCGCGCCTTGCCGTCCACGACCTCGTACTCCAGCAGCTTTCCGACGTCGGCCAGGATCGCGCCCGCAATCACGACGTCCATGTCGATCTTGAGCGCCTTGCCCATGAATTCGGCCATGCTCTCGGCCGCTTTGCGCGCGATGTGCACCACGCAGCGCTTGTGCTCCATGAACGTCGTCGGACAATTTGGTACCAGCAGCGTGAACGGGATGCGCTCCAGGTCTTCCGGTGTGAGTGGCGACAGTGCAAACGCGCGCTCCCACGTCCGCGCCGTCTTCTCGCGCAAGCCGGCGTCCTTGATCCACTCCAGCTCCGGCCACAGACGCCGCACCGCGTCATTCTTGTTGCCCGTCGCTTGGCTCACTCGGCCCTCCTGGGGAAACTTCACAGGATACGCGGCCCCGGTGATGTCCGTCGAGGGCGGGCGTCACAGTAAAAGGCGTAAGGCTCAAGGCTTAAGGCGCAAGGGGAACCATCACTGCCTTACGCCTTAAGCCTTGCGCCTGCCTTTCGAACGCTCGTTCCGATCTTCCTGAATCCTATTCCGCCGCCTCTCCGGGCAAGGTAAAATAATTAGTTTTGCATACGGTCCCCGCTATTGTTGGGACTGCACAGAGAGGAATTCATATGGCTACCGTCCAGGCGCCCCCGGTGAACGAAGTGAACGTAAACGTGGGGCCATTCCGCAACGAACCGCTGACCGATTTCAGCAAGCCCGAGAACCTTCAGGCCATGAAGGCCGCCATCGAGAAGGTCCGCGGTGAACTTGGCCGCGAGTACCCGCTCATCATCGGCGGCAAGAAGATGATGACCAAGGACAAGCTGAAGTCCATCAACCCGGCGAAGCCGTCGGAGCTGGTTGGACTTTTCCAGAAGGCCGGCAACCCCGAAGTTGAACCCGCGATGAACGCCGCGCTCAAGGCGTTCGAAACCTGGTCGCGCACGCCGGTCGAAGAGCGCGCATCCTTATTGTTCCGCACCGCCGACATCGTCCGCCGCCGCAAGCACGAGTTCTCCGCGGTCATGATCTTCGAAGTCAGCAAGAATTACGCCGAAGCCGATGCTGACATCGCCGAGCTGATCGACTTCCTCGAGTTCTATGGACGCGAAGCGCTGCGCCTGGCCAAGGCCGAGCCGCCGATGCAGCTCGCCGGCGAGCGTGACCTGCTTTGGTACATCCCGCTGGGCGTGGGCGTCGTGATTCCGCCGTGGAATTTCCCGGGCGCGATCATGGGCGGTATGACTTCGGCCTCCATCGTCGCGGGCAACACCGTCATCCTGAAGCCCTCGTCCGACTCGCCCTGGATCGCGCAGAGGTTCGTGGAAGCGCTGATGGAAGCCGGCATGCCCGACGGCGTCGTGAACTACTGCCCCGGCGCGGGCGCCAGCTTCGGCGACACGCTGGTGGCGCACCCGAAGACGCGCTACATCGCCTTTACCGGCTCGCGCGAAGTCGGCCTGCGCATCAATTCCGTGGCCGCATCGGTCGCTTCCGGCCAGATCTGGATCAAGCGCACCGTGCTGGAGATGGGCGGCAAGGACGCGATCATCGTCGAGCCCGATACCGACATCAACGCCGCGGTCGAAGGCGTGGCCGCCAGCGCCTTCGGCTTCCAGGGCCAGAAGTGCTCGGCCTGCTCGCGCCTCATCCTGCACAAGGACATCTACGACGAGTTCATCGGCAAGCTGAAAGCACGCGTCGAGAAGATCACCTTGGGCGACCCGACCACCAATCCCGGCATGGCCGCGGTGATCAATGAAAGCTCGATGAAGTCCATTCTCGGCTACATCGAGCAGGGCAAGAAGGACGGGCGTCTGATCACCGGCGGCGTGCGCGACACCGCGGCCGGCGAAGGCTTCTTCGTCAAGCCGACCGTGTTTGCCGACATCCCGCCGAAATCGAAGCTGGAGCAGGAAGAAATCTTCGGCCCGGTGCTGGCGATCATGAAGTCCAACAACTTCGAGCACGCGCTGGAAATCGCCAACGACACCGAATTCGGACTTACCGGCGCGGTCTATACCGGCTCGAAGGAGAAGATCGAGCGCGCCAAGGTGGAGTTCCACGTCGGCAACTTGTACATCAACCGCAAGTGCACGGGAGCCATGGTGGGCGCGCACCCGTTCGGCGGCTTCAACATGTCGGGCACCGACTCCAAGGCGGGCGGCCCGGACTACCTCTTCCTCTTCACGCAGGCGAAGTCGATCGGCGAGAAGATCACGAAGTAGGCGCAAGGCTCAAGGCTTAAGGCAAGACGGAAGCCCGGCGACAACGCCGGGCTTAGTTGTTGGGAACGGGGATGGAACGTTTAGCGGCACGAAGCAACTCTGCGTTTGGGGCCTGCATCCGACTGCGGCATGGCCCGATGCGATGGTGCGCACTCTTGGTTGACAGCGCCAGCGTCGTGCTAAACAATGGTCGCAATTTATGAGTACCTGCCCGTCTGGCGGGCATGGCAGCCCTTGCGGTGCGAGCAAGGCGAAGCAACCGAGCGGGCGTAAGGAAACCATGGCGCGAATTCTCTGCGTGGACGACGAACCCCACGTCGTCACCCTGAAGTGCGCAATCCTGGAGGCTGCCGGCCACATCGTCACCGCCTCCACTTCCGCACACGATGCGATCGAAAAGCTGGAGAACAATGCCTACGATGCGGTGGTCACCGACTGGCGATTGGGCGACGCCAACGGTCGCGCCGTCGTGCAGGCGGCGAAATTGAACTCCACCACCCCGGTTGTCGTGGTCAGCGGCTACGTCGCCGAAGCCTTCCAGGCAGCCGAACCGCTGGCCGATCTGTACCTGGAAAAGCCGGTCGATCCGGACGAACTGGTTACGATCGTGAACGAACTGCTGAAAACCAGTGTCCGCGTGCCCTCCCGTTAACAAGACAAGAAAACAACGACGAAATCCTTAAAGACTGGCGCGAAGGACACGCGGAAGGAAGAGAAGTCCGCGGTCTGAATGGAAGCTATTTCGTGCTGGCTGCCGCGGCTTCGGCCAGAATGCGGTGGTGGATGGTGAAGAGCGCCAGCTCGAGGCGGTCGGAGACGCCGATCTTGTCGTACACGTTGCGCAGATAGTTCTTGATGACCTGCTCGGTGGTGCCGAGTTCGGTGGCGATGTCCTTGTTCTTGTATCCCTGCACGACGAGGGCAACGATCTTCAGTTCCTTGGGGGTGAGGCGGTCGCGGACGCGCGCTCCCACCATGTCGTTTTCGGTGACTTCCGGCGACGCCAGCGCGGGTTGCACCCAGGTACCGCCGCCCGCCACCGCGCGAACGCACTCCAGCAACTGCGGGCCGGTCACGCTGCGAAAAACCACGCCGTGAATCCCGGAGCTCAGGTGGGCCGAGGTGTTTTCGCCGGTTTCGGCGAGCGCGATCAGGCGGGTCTTGAAGCGTCCGGCGGCTTCCACCAGTTCGGCCATGTTGGACACCAGATTGGTGGCAAAGGCGAGGATGTTGGGATGAAACTTTTCGAGTGAGGGAATGATCTGGTCGCTCGACTGCACCTGGGCGACGATGCGGATTTCGTCTTCCACCCCGAGAACCTTGGCGATGCCGGCCCGGAAAATCGCCTGCTTGTCGGCGAGCACCATCTTCAGCATGCGGCCCTCCCGCATGCAGCTACAACGATGGCGCAAACAGCGGACAAACAGACCTCCCAAGCTCTATCAACCAGGTAAAAACGTGAGAGGTTTATACCCCAGTAACGGGGGTAGAGTCAAAGCAGAATAGCCGCTGGGGGCGGTCCTGAGTGAGCAGTACCGCATAACCAGAACCCCTTTAAATGGAAAACATCTGCCGCGGATTTTCGTGGATGAACGCGGGTCGAAAACCTTCAGCGCAGAGGTCGCAGAGGGGCAGAGGAAACCCCCGGCCCAGCCAAAACCGGCCCAGACCGGGGCACCCGGCGGCCAGACCCAAACCAAAGACGAGTCGCGAGCTTCTCTTCGACCTCTCGCGCAGCGCACGCTAGAACGCCCCGCCACCGCCGCCGCCAAAGCCGCCACCGGAGAATCCGCCTCCGCTGAAGCCTCCGCCGCCACTCCAGCCGGAGCCGGTGGAACTGGCGCGCGGAGACGCGATCATCGCCTGGTGAGCGCTGTTGGCCATGGTGTGCATGTCGGTGGTGAATAGCATCGGGTTCCAGTAACCGGGCGTGTATTGTCCGGAGTACCAGCTCGGCGGCTGGGTCACGATCCCGGCAAACGCCTTTGCCCATGCGGCTTCCACACCCAGCGCCATCGCGTAGGGCAGGTACTTTTCAAAGGTGTCGGGCGGGAGGCGCTTGATGCGGTCGGCGTCCACGCGGTTCATGAAGTCCTGGAATCCCAGCACCTGGATCCGGGTGCGCGCGCCCAGCATCGTCTTGGCCGACATCACGCGCGCGAACAAGAAGAAGATGATCGCGGAAACGATACCCGCCGCGATTGCCAGCCCGACCGATTCGAAAAAGTTGATCCGCCCGGTTACCTGGCCGAGCACGAGCGGCGCCGCAATAATCAGGAGCGCCACGAAGGAGTAGCCGGCCGCCGATTGCGGATCGAGGAAGTACATGCCCTTCGTGCGCAGGGAAGAGAAGATGTCGTCCTTAATGACGGGAATTGCGGTGTAGAAGCGGTTCTTCAGGCCGGAGAGGCTGGTCAGCTTTGCGCCCCAGAACATGTTCTCCAGAATCACGCGCTCGAAGGGCGCCAGGCCATCGATCCACGTAGCCTGATCTTTGAGCAGATGGAAGTCGTAGTCCTTGTGATGGGAGAAGATGCCGGGCTTGTCCGTCTGTTCGATCTTGATGTAGCCGCGGACGGCGAGATCGACGATCGTTGACGTGATATCGCGCGGGTCGAGCGTGTCGTCGATGAGGGTGCCGGCCTCGGCGGGCGTCATGTTCGGCGGCGGCTCGTATTGCGGCGCGATGGAAATGCCGGGATTAGGATCGCGTCCCTTGAACCACCACAGCGTAAACATCACGGCGAAGAACCACAGCGGCACCAGCACGACGATGTTGCTGCGCAGGAACCACAACGCTTTCGTGAAGCCGCTCGGTTCGCGCAGCAGGCCCTTGGGAATAAAGACGTCGATGGTCATGCCGCCGCGCATGGGCATGGGATTGGTAGTCTCGAATTCGACGTGCGAACCATTGACGGTGGCAGTGGCTTCCTGATCGTGCGAGCCATACACGCCGGTGAACGCCTGCGCTTTCAGGCTGCCCGCCGTATTCTCGGGCAGGGAAACGAGCGCGGAAGCGTGGTCGATGGGAACGGGCCAGTCATTGCCGGTCACGTTCCAGTAGAACTCGTCGTGATCGTCGAACCAGCGGACGGCGTTGGGGCTGGAATAGGTGATGAGGACGGTGCGCGAGGTGTCGGACGCGCCGGGTACATAGATCTTGATCTTCTTGAAGTCGCCGTCGCGCGAGACTTCGTATTTCAGCGGGCGGTCGTCACCGTCCGTGACCGACTCAACTTTCACGAAGAGCGAATAGTTGGTACCACGCGGGCCGGGATACTCCACCGGAATACTGCGCCAGATGCCGTTGAAGGAACCGACGAAAACGAGGTCGAGGCGCTCGGTGACGGTGGTGAAGCCGCGGTCGTCGATGGCGACGGTAGAGTGGAAGTCAGCAATGCGCCAGGAGCGGGCGAAAGCGGGAAGGCTGGCAACGAGGAGCAGCGCGGCGATGAAAAGACAAAAGGTCTTTCGCCTCGGACGCCGCAACTCGCCGTCGAAAACCGCGACGGCTGGTTGTTCGCGCCGTCCTCGTTCAGGATGACGGATCATAAAAGTGTCTCAGAACTTTACTTGCGGCACGGCACGTTCGGCCGGCGAGTCGAGCTCGAAGAACTGGCGCGGCGCAAAGCCCAGCGCGCCGGCCATCATGTTGGCCGGGAAGGTGGCGATGCGCGTGTTGTAGTCGCGGACGACGGCGTTGTAATAGCGTCGCGAGTTCTGCACGTCGCTTTCAATATCGGACAGCGATTTCTGCAGCGACATGAAATTCTCGTTGGCTTTCAGTTGCGGATAGGCTTCCGCGACCGCAAAAAGTCCTTTGAGCGCCATGGTGAGCGCACCCTCCGCCTGGCCGCGATCTTGCGGAGACGTCGCACCCATCGCGGCCGAGCGCCACTTGGCGACGTTCTCGAAGGTGCCCTTTTCGTGGGCGGCGTAGCCTTTGACGGTTTCCACCAGGTTGGGAATCAGGTCGTACCGGCGCTTGAGCTGGACGTCGATATCGCTCCAGGAGGCGTCGGCGCGCACCTTGAGCTGCACCAGCCCGTTATAGAGCACGATTACAAAAATGATGATCGCCGCTACGACCGCCAGAACGATCCAGGCCATGGTCCCTCCAGCTACGGGGATGTAGAAATCCCGCCTATGATACGCCGGAGTCCGCCAAAAAGACGCACGCTTCCCGCGAGCGCGCGGGACTTACAATGGCAGCCTTGAAGACCTCTGCTGAATTCGATCGGCTGCGGGTGGTGTTGGTGGATGCGCGGAATCCGCTGAACATCGGTGCCGCCGCGCGCGCCATGAGCAACTTCGGGTTCCAGCGCCTGCGGGTGGTCAATCCCTACGAAGTAGCGTTCCGGGAAGCGAAGTCGGCGGTGGGAGCGGCGGAGGTGCTAGCGCAAGCGGAAGAATTCACCAGCGTTGCTGAGGCAGTGGCGGACTGCACGCTCGTAGTCGGGACCACGGGTGCGCGAAAGCGGGCGCTGGACCTACCTCTTTATCGACTCGAGCAGGGTGCGCGACGGATTCGCAAACAACTTGCGGGCGGACCGGTCGCGCTGCTGTTTGGGTCGGAGAAATTCGGGCTGTCGAATGCGGAGCTCAGCCACTGCCACTGGCTGCTGCGGATTCCGACGCGGGAAGAGCACCTCTCGATGAACCTCGGCCAGGCGGTGGCGGTGTGTGTGTATGAGTTGATCCGGGACGCTAAGACCGCGCTTCCAGAAACAAGAGTGCGGTCCGCGCCGGCAGGCGAAGTGGAGCGTATCACCGCGCTGCTCATGGACGCCCTGCGCGCCAGCGGTTACGTGAAGCCGCGGGTGGCTGCCTCGACGGAAGAGAAAGTGCGCCGCCTGGTACGACGTCTGCGAATCGGTCCCGGCGACGCCGAACTCCTTCTCGGCATGCTTCGGCAAGTGGTGTGGAAGGTGCGGTCCGACGTCACAGAGTGAACATTCGCTTTGCTATACCATGCGCGCTGAGGTCAAGCCATGAGCGCTGCCGCGCCCGCAACCTTCCAGTCCGCCGAGGTCCGCCCGTACCGGTTCCTCATCGAAGTACTCCTATTTTTCAGTTATTTCGTGTTCGGAATGTCGTGGATCGGGTATTCGCCGTTCCTGAAGGAAATCCAGCAGCAGTTCGCGCTCGATTACACGCGTACCGGCCTGGTCGTTTCGGCCGTATCGTTCGCCAAAATCTTCGTCCCGTTGCTGGCGGGAATCATGGCCGTGCGCATGGGCGTGAGCCGCGCCATCCTGATCGGTAACTTCTGCATCTGCGCCAGCCTGTACACGCCGTTCGCCCCTGATTTTTCCGCGCTGGTCGCGTCGCGGATTCTGTTCGGAGTGGGCGGCGCCATTGTCGTGACCCTGCTCGGGCCGGCGGTGCTGCAGTGGTTCCCGCGCACCGAACTGGCGCTCGCGAACGGATTCAATTACGTTGCCGTCAACTCCGGCATTACCTTGTCGCTGTTCGTGACCATCCCGCTGGCGGCGCATTTCGGACGCACGCGCACGCTGATGGCGTACGCGATCGTGAGCACCGCCATCGCCATCGCATGGCTGATCTTCGGCCGCGACCGCTTTCCGGCGAACCGCGCTGCCACGGTGTCATCGGGCGCGACCTATCGCGAGATCCTCCGCATGAAGGAAGCCTGGTGGCTGACGTTCGCCGCCGCCGGTCCGCTCTGCATCTACCTGGTGTTCAACACCTGGCTGCCGACGTTCTACAAGGAGTCACTCGGTCTGGGCGCGGCGAAGGCATCGCAACTCACCGGCCTGGCGAACATGGTCGGCATTCCGGCTGCCATTGTCGGCGGTATCCTCGCGCAGCGTACCGGACGGCGCAAGCCGTTCATCCTCGCCTCCGGAGCGCTGACCGGCGCGGCCGCGTTCGGGCTGTTCCTCACCGGCAACCTCGTCGTGCTGTCGATCAGTGCCGTAATCTTCGGTATCGGACTGTTCCTCTGGGTAGCGCCGCTGACCACGCTGGCAATGGAACTGCCGGGCATGACGCCGCAGAAACTCGCGGTTCTCAACGGCGTGTTCTTCAGCGTGGGGTACCTGCTGGCGTTTCTCGCTCCGCTGATCGCGGGCGCATTGCGTGACGCGACCGGAAGCTTTGTTCCGGGGTTCGTCGTGTTTTCACTGTTCGCGTTCTCGCTGTTATTCGGCGGGATGATGCTGAAAGAATCGGCGCCGCCGGCGAAGTTGAGCAAGTAGCAGCCGCCTGCGCCCTATGCGATACTGAAGTGCCTACCCCAAGCCGGGATGGCGGAACTGGCAGACGCAGCGGACTCAAAATCCTAAATATTAAACTGAATAAATCATATAAATCAATTAAATACAATGAGTTATTGACATTAAGTTATCCTCTGATATCCTTGCACAAGACTTACACATTTTCACAGTTTTTTGAGGTTATTGGAGGCCTACCGCACATGGCAGAACACCACACCATCCTGGGCGGCAAGGTCCACGTCTACAAACGCCCGAACAGCACCTGCTGGCAGTCTTCCAGTTATCTCGGCGGGAAAAATCGCCGCACGAGCACGAAAGAAGAGAGCCTTTCCAAAGCCAAGGAGATCGCCGAGGACTGGTACCTGCAACTCCGCGGGAAGCTCCGTACCGGCGAGATCAAAACAGAAAAGACCTACCGCGAAGCGTCAGAACAGTTTCACCGTGAATATGACATCATCACACAAGGCCAGCGCAGCAAAGTCTACGTCGAAGGCCAGCGCCGGCGGTCGCTGGTGAACCTGGTCCCATTCTTCGGGGACATGGGCCTTTCGGAAGTCACCGCCGGCAAGATCCAGGAATACCGAATTCACCGTCTCGAACAAACGATGGCGAAGCGCGGTAAGCCGCCGGCCCGGAACACGATTCATCAGGAGATGGTGGCCCTCCGACAAACATTGAAGACCGCCATCCGCCAAGGATGGCTCGATCGTCTTCCCGATCTTTCCGAACCGTACAGGTCATCCCCAAAAATCTCGCACCGAGCCTGGTTCTCTCCCGAGGAATACAAGCAGCTCTACGAAGCCACAAGAAAGCGCGCGCACAAGCCGAAGATGGCGCGCTACAAATGGGAATCAGAACAACTTCACGACTACGTGCTATTCGCAGCCAATACGGGCCTTAGGCCTGATGAAGCATGGTGCCTTCAATTCCGCGACGTGACAATCGTTGAAGACGATGCGAGCGGCGAAACGATCCTTGAGATCGAAGTACGCGGCAAGCGCGGCGTCGGCTATTGCAAGAGCATGCCCGGCGCCGTGCGCCCGTTTGAAAGACTGAAGGCTAGGCTCCGTCCGCCGCGCGCGGACGACGCGCCCAAGGACGGGAACAGACCAAATTCCACAAAGAATGCATCCCCGGAATCTCGCCTGCCGGAACCGACGGACCTCATCTTTCCGAAGTGGCAACACGAGCTCTTCAAGACGATTCTGGACGAGGAAAAACTCAGGTTCGATCGTGAGGGCCGGCCTCGAACCGCTTACAGCCTACGGCACACGTACATCTGTTTGCGCCTGATGGAGGGTGCGGACATCTACCAGATCGCCAAGAACTGCCGCACCAGCGTCGAGATGATCGAGAAATACTATGCGGCCCACATCAAGACCAATCTCGATGCGGCCGCGATCAACATCATGAAACCGAAACCAAAACCAAAGAAGGACAAAAACAAGAACAATGATGACAACGACTGACGCCGAATGAACGATAGATTGTCATAAGTTCTTCTTTCCACCTACTTGCAAGCCCCACGAAATCCCTCCGCAGGAAAACGTCCGAATCCTGCTTGACGAGGTTGTCGTGTGCAGCTATAGAATGAATGGCGACGCGACGCGGGCGTGGCGGAATGGCAGACGCGGCGGACTCAGACAAAACTTGAGTGCTCGTCGGGAAACCGGCGATGCAGAACTGCTCAAATTCGGGGAACCCTGTTAGATGGCAATCCCGAGCCAAGCCCGAAGAAACTCTTCGGGAAGGTGTAGAGACTAGACGGGCAGCACCTACCCCCCGAGCTTCGGGGCACGGTGAAGGGATAGTCCAGACCCCAAACCTCGACGCGGCGTCCTAGGGCGTCTTTCGGAGAGGGCGGCGAAAGCCGTAGAGGTAAGAAAATCCGCTGGCCGCAAGGCTGTGTGGGTTCGACTCCCTCCGCCCGCACCACTTTTTCTCTGGTCTCTTGCGCCGGGAGACAGCGGGACACCATGCTCCCGCTCCGGCGCTTGGGGATGGAACCATCACTCTAAGAGAAGCCCTTTCTGGGGCGCGCCGCCAAAGGGCATAGGCGCAGTCCCCGTTCCCGCGCGCGCCGGAGAACAAACACCCTCGATGTTTCATTGCACTCAGCGCCCTTTGCTGCCCCAAGAGACATGGCCAACATTCCGGGAGCAAGGAGCCCGGAAGACACAACGAACGGACCCCGTTTGTCGACAGCGAAGCGGGCGCGTAACTGTGTCTTCAGGGCACTCGCCCCTGGATTCTTCGTCGCCGTCCCAGCAACATCAGATCGATAGAGAGGGCTTGCTCTTTGTTCACCGATGTGGTGAAATTCGGTGAATGGTAGGGTTAGGCGCCGTATGAAGGCGAAGAAAACGAAAAAGGGAGACGGAAAGAATATGAAGGATCAGGGCGCGGCGCAAGTGCGCGCGACGATCAGCTTCCCGCCGAACGTTTACGAAATCCTGGAAACCATCGCGAAGCAGAAAAAGGTCTCGCTGGCATGGGTAGTTCGGGAGGCTACAGAGAAGTACATAGAAGAAAAGTGGCCTCTGTTCAAGGGAACGCTAGGGGAGCAATGAACTAAGTGGGGCACGCACCAATGCCAGACATCAAGTCGCTGAAGAAATCCTCCGCCAACCAGAAGCTGGTCGCGGACATTCAGTCGGAAATACCGGTGCACGCTGCCCCCCGGCTGCGAGATGCAGTCAACTTTGATGAGAGCCGGACTTCCGCTATACATCGCTGGTTCCGGTATCGAGAGGGCTTTTCTCCGGCCATCCTTGACAAGCTCAATGGTGCAGAGAGAGTTTTTGACCCGTTCTGTGGCTGCGGCACGACACTCATCGAAGCGAAGAAGCGCGGCATTGCTGCGGTCGGGACCGACGTTAATCCTTTGGCTGTTTTCGTAGCCAAGATCAAGACGCGCAATTACAGCGCGGGACAGGTCCGGGACTTCAAGGTCTGGGTAGCGCGCACGTCGCAATGTCGGAGCGCGTGGCCTGAGCCAGAAATGCCGTTACTCCCGAAATTGTTCCAGCCTGAAGCCTTGAACGAGCTGCTGAAGTTTCGCGCGGGCCTGGAAAGTTGCGTAAATCCGGCGGTCAGGGATTTGCTATTGCTCTGCTGGCTGAACATCCTGGAGAGCTGCTCAAATATTTTCAAAGAGGGCAACGGAATAAAATATCGGAACAAAAAGCGCCAGCCGGGGAAGTACGCAACGGTTCCGGATGGAGTGTGGATTCCGCGATATTTTGGGTCGTCCATTAGAGGTTTCGTCCGGCAACGCTGGCGTGAGCAATGCGCGACCGTGAGCAACGACCTCGATGAACTCGTGGGACGGAGCCGCTCAAAAATCGAGATTCTCGAACGGTCGTGTTTGGACACATCTATAACGGATGAGGTGCAGAGGTGTGATGCGTCCGTCTTTTCCCCGCCGTATGCGAACCGATTTGATTATTTCGAAGCCTTCAAAATCGAGCTCTGGATGGGGAATTTTGTCACCAGCCCGGAGCAGATGAGGACGCTTCGCAACCGAAGCATGAGAAATAATCTGACCGTGCAAGTGGGGTCAGTGCGAAAGAGAGACGATCTCGAACGCTTCCTCGATCTCATGGACGAGGACGCAAGCAGTGTCCGAATGGGCATACGAGAAACGCTCCGAGGATATTTCGACGACGTAGGGCGGCTGGCGGCGAATCTTCGTGAAGTGGTCACGCCGGGCGGAAAGGTGCTATGTGTGGTCGGGAACTCGGCGTATGCCGGCGTGCTCGTGCCGACGGACCTGCTGTGCGCTCGCATTTTCGCGGAGGCGGGTTTCACCGTTGACACGGTAGAAGTCGCGCGACATTTGCATGTAAGCAGCCAACAGCGCAGAAAAATGGTCGGCGGCTTAGAGCCATACATGCGTGAAAGTGTAATCACATGTCGACGATGAGTATTGGCATAGAGAGACAGTTCGCGCTGGAATTTGTGGCTCTACCGGAGCCGCAGTTCGTGCTCGATGGCCGATGTGTCGAGTTCCCCGACGGCCTGCGAACGGCTGAGTTCACCCATACGATGCACAGGTTTCCCGGCAAGTTCGTTCCGCAAGTTGCTCGCGAGCTGCTCATGCTCGTGGAGGCCAACGAACAGTCCCTCATTGCCGATCCGTTCTGTGGGTCGGGCACCTCCCTGGTCGAGGCGTCCCTTTCAGGAATTCCGACAGTTGGTGTCGATTACGACCCTCTCGCGGTGCTTATCTCCACAGCAAAAACAGTCGCTTTATCGACCGCGCAGCTCGCCGACTTGAGACGTTACTGGGCGGGCAAAATCGGGGAAGGGGATACCGCCGATCTCCTTCATGACGTCCCAAATCTGCACCATTGGTTTAAGCCGGCGATTGCTCGACAGTTGGCATTCATCAAGGAGAAGGCCCTGAAAATCGAGGATGAAGCCGCGAGGGCCTTCTCGGTCGTGGTTCTATCGTCGATTATTCGAAGGGTGTCGAATGCCGATGACCAAACGCAGAAAACATACGTCTCGGGAACCCTGAAAAAAACGCCGCCAATGCCGCGCGAGCTGTTCCCCGCGTTCCTCGACAAGGCCCTGAAGGGGATGGGCGATTACGCGATCTGCAGGAGGGCGCCGGTGGTCGTCCAGAGAGCCGATGCGCGCACCTGGCGCAGCTCCAGACCCGTGGATGGAATTGTGACTTCGCCGCCTTACATCGATTCCATCGACTACGTGTACAACCAGATGCTTGAATATTTCTGGCTGTACGAGCTTCTCGGGATCGCTTCTGTTGATGAAGTGCGAGAACTTCGGAAAAAGCCGGTAGGCTTCAGACGTTCCGACGTAGACGCGGGGCTTGAGCGTCTGTCACGGAAAAGCCCCGTGGTGGCAGAGCTGTTGGAGCCCTTCGTGACGACGATACGGGCCGTCAGTGCTAAAGAAGCGGAGAACGTCATCGGATATTTCGAGGATTTCAGCAAACATCTTCAAGTCGCTAAGCGAAGCATGAGGCCCGGGGGCGTTTACGCTCTCGTTATCGGGGAAAGCCACATCAGGGGCGTGACGATTCCGACGCCGACGATTTTATCGGCGCTGTTCGAGGCTCATGGGTTCGAAAGCATCGGCTCCTGTTCGTATATGATCAAACGGCACTACATGAAATTTCCACGGCGCTCGAATAGTCGGAAAATCAACATCGACTATGTCTGCTGCTTCAGGAACCTATGAGCTTCGTGTGGCCGACTTCCCATGTGGGCATGCTGCATCCGCTCGCCGCTGCTGGATCGAAGGCGCAAACCCAAGGCCTCTCGTTCTTGCAAATGGCAGAGGCGGCCGCGCAAGGGCAGTCCTATGAGCAAGCGAAGGCGCGCTTTCCCGAAGTAGACCCGGCAACGGTGGAAACGCGGAAATCGTTGTATGAGGAATTCGGTCTGCTTTACGTGCCGAAATATTCCGGCACTATCCACCTGACATCTGTGGGCCGCCAGCTTTTTGAGCTGCTCGGAACGAATCCGCCCGCAGAGCCATCTGCCGAACTGCGTAGGCAAGTGGACTCGCTCCTCTGTTGGGCGATGACTCACACGCAGATTAATAGACCTCAGTCGCTCGGATCACCAGCAATTAAGCCGGAGGAAAGAGCCAACTGTGACGTTCGTCCGTACGCGACATTTTGGCAGGCGATGTTCGAGTTGGGCGGTACCATTGAATTCCAGGAATTTAGCAACGTGCTCGCGCGCGTTCAGAGAGTGGACGATTTCCCGACCGCCATCGAGGGAATCTTGCAGGCCAGGAAGACGGGAAAACTTCCAGAAGCCCCGGAGCAGAGCGGAAATTTTCGGATCTACTGGACCTCTCATGTGAGCATTGCGGACACTGTGCTCCAGGTAAATGAAGGGCGGTTCACGTTTTCACCCGACCGGCAAAGCACCCTCAAGTCTGTTCTGCAATTCCAGATGGGATGTGAAGGCAACGACGTGAGTGCCGCGATGAGGGCGACGCCGTGGAAGGATGTGGGCGAGTATTACGATTTCGCTGGTCAGCAATGCCCCGAGTTCATCGCCTCCGGTCAGACCACAGTCGTATCGTTTGGTGGTCAAAGCGTGGTTATGTTGAAGGGTTACGCACTCCAGAAGGACGCCGGCGGCTACTTCATTGACGCCGGCATGGAGCTGTGCGCATTAAAGCTCGGCATGCCATGCTTTCACTCGTCTGAGGTGCGCCGCATGATGAGAATCGACCAGAAGCAGAATAGGGCTGGCAATGCCATTAGGATTCGGCTAGGACTTGGACGACCGATCAATAACCCAATTCAGCTTCTTCAACTGTGGGGGGAAGAATGAGCCCAGGTGAACCATCTACAACCTTGAATGCTCTCGCGGCAAAGGGGACAGTCCCTCCGGAGGATTTCGTCAATTGCCCGGAACGCGTTGTAGAAATTGCTGACGTGCCCTTGGAGGTGCCCGATTTAAAGGTCGCTGCCGATCAGATTATGAGCCAGGGCTTTTACGAGCGGGAGCGTGTCGAGGACGCGCTGGTGTCGCTGGTAATCGGCAATGCGATTTTCGCCGGACCTCCAGGAACCGGGAAGACGAAGCTTGCTGGTTTACTGGCGCAGGCATTCAATGTCGAGCTTCACAAAGAAACGGCCAATCCAGAGTGGTCAGTTTATGACGTGATTGGGTCGCAGGCGCTGAACGCGCAAGGGGGAACACAGCCGAAGCATGGCGTTGTCACGAGTTCCATTCTGGACTGTGCCGCGACGACGGTGAAACACCTTGATAAGGGACAGGGGCCGCAAGGGACCTGGCTGCTTATCGACGAGATGAACCGCGCAGAGATCGACCGAGCATTTGGCCCACTGTTCACGGCGCTTTCCGGAGAAGACAAGGGCACATTCTCGCTGGATTATATGGAGGCTTCTCCGAAGCTCACCATTCCCAGGCGGTTTCGAATCCTGTGCACAATGAACGATTACGACACTCGTTTTGTGAACAGCATGTCGGGAGCATTGCGCCGGCGCTTCGCGCGGGTGCTCGTGTTGCCGCAGCCGAACGTCGATGGGATGATTCCCGAGGGCGAATTGACCATAGCGTTAAACGCGGCACATGAACTGATTCAGTCCCGCCTCGCTCATGGAGCGAAAGCGGGACATGACGCGCTTGCTGGTCGCGCGGAGCAGCTGAGAAGGATTTTTGCGGGCATTCGTACACTAGGTCCACTCGATGGCATTGCTATCGGCACTTCACAAATCATTGACTGCTGCACGTATGCGATGGCGTTTCTGACATCAGGAGCGGCTCCGGATTCTGACGCAGCGTGGTGGCGTTTGCTCGATCGGGTTCTGGAAACGAGGCTCATTTCAGGTCTTGAGACGGATAGCACCCGCATACGGCTGACGGATAGCTATGTTGACGCGCTGGCTAAAGAGTTCCCCAGTTTGCCGCGGATGACTACCAGGCTACGGAAATTCCTGCATGGTTCGATTTGAACAATCCAGCCGGACGCAAGCCCTTTGGGAAGCCGCGCTTCGTGACGCCGCGGGGCCGCTGTCGGCATATATTACGCCCACGGCATTTGCGCTAGAGAATCTCTCGGTTCAGGCGCTCTTAGAGAGTGATACCGACGACTTCGCGGCCGAGATAGAGTCACGGCTGGACCTGGGCCGCGCGCAAGCGTTTTTGGAGCTGCTCGGATATTCGGACGTGGCGGTGACGAGCGTGTATCGGCACGTGCTGTCATATTCGCTAGGTGCCGTGCGCGGGAAAATTCACGTCCCGCGATACGTTCTTGGAATGGCGCGGAACGACACGAGGGGAATACCAGTGGTCCTCGCACGTCGGCAGGTGACGACGCCGGAAAATCTGTTGGTGTCTGAAGCGTTTCGCTTGTGCATCGGTGCCGTCGAATTCTGGAAGCGAAGGGGCGGGGCAGAGGCCCAATACGCAGTCAGCCTTTGGAGCGGATTGCAGGCTTATGAGAGCACTTTCCCCTGGAGCGAGCTTCGAACGAAAACCCGTCCTTCGCTGTCGGAACTAGTTGGAATAGTAGAAGGCCGTATCAGCACCGGACAGGTCGAGCCAGGGACATTTTACGAGCAAGTTCAATCGCTTTTTTCGGAGCGTCCCGATAACCTGGCTGCGTTTGAGAGGGCCGCTACGCCGATCTCCCTGCTGTTGACGCAAGCACCGGAATTCGAGGACCGAGTCTTTGAACTCCTGTGCCTTGCATGGCTGATTTCAGCCCTTCGAACTCAGTGCTCGAACGTGGTGGTTAATCCGATCGCACTTCGCGGTTCCAAAAAAGGACCCATTGCGGCGGGCGAATTCGGCGACAAGCGGTTCTCGCTGTTCTATCAGCAAAGTGCCCAGCTGCTCCCGGTTCCTCGATGGGTAGACCGTCGCACGTCTGTACCGCTGCGCGCTCTCCCTGACCTTGTACTTAAAATCGAGGATGGTTCAACAAGCAGCTTGGTCATCCTTGACGCGAAAAACCGAACTCTCGCCAGTGAGAGCGATGTTGCATACAAACTGATGGGGTACAAAGAGAATCTCGGGATAGATAAGTTTCAAGCGGTCGGCATGTATCCGAGTTTCTCCGGCAAGCTGCGTCTGCGGAGACTACAGAAGGACAGCGAGCAGATTCTGCTGATCCATGTGCCATTGTCCGACGGAAACAGGACAGTGGAGAGGATTGCCCGGCAGTTCCTACAGAACCCAAAGGCCTCTCTCGCTGCTTAGCTTTGGCTCCGCTTTCCTCGTTGCACCTTGCTCCCGCCAGCGGCGCCACGTCAAGAACGATTCGCTATGTCTCTAAACCGTTCGACGGATGGTCATGTCTTCCGTCCTCCCATCTTCTTCTGGGCCCCCAGAAGTGCCGGCAAACTCGTCGTCCACGACACAGTCCCGGAGAGTACCGCATGAGCCTGTCCTGCCGTAGTTTTCGGTGTTGTCAGTTACTCCTCTCCAGACAGGGTTTGCATCCCCCTTCGGGCATCCTTGCCCCCTGCCATTCACGGTCGCTCCCCGCGTCAACAGGAAGAATCGGTTCCCCCTGAAGGTTTCCCCCAATTTTCCTGTGTGACGCCGCGCCCGCTTCTGGCTTGTCGGAGGCATCGCCCGAGAGGGTAATTCAAACGAAGGAGAAGACCATGACTGACATCACCAACATCCCGCTCAACAGGCTGACGGCCTGGGAAGGCAACGTCCGCAAGACGCAGAACAAAGCCGGCATCGACGAGCTGGTCGCGAGCATCAAGGCTCACGGCCTGCAGCAAAATCTTGTCGTCAGGAAAGACGGCAGGAAATTCGCCGTCGTCGCCGGAGGTCGGCGGCTGAAGGCGCTGCAACGGCTCGCCAAAGCCGGTGACATCGAAGCCACGTATGAAGTCCCTTGCCGTATCACGGAAGCTGCTGACGCTGCGGAGATCAGCCTGGCTGAAAACGTCATGCGGGAGGAGATGCATCCCGCCGACCAGTTCGAGGCGTTCCGTGACCTGGCGGACAAGGGCATGCCCGCCACCGACATCGCTGCGCGCTTCGGAAAAAGCGACAGCCACGTTCTCAAAATCCTGAAGCTCGCCCGCGTCAGCCCGAAAATCCTCAAAGCTTACCGCGCCGCCGACCTCACGCTTGAGGACGTGATGGCGTTTACCGTGACCGACGACCACGAAGCGCAGGAGCGCGTCTTCGCCGCCATCGCCCCGTGGCAAGGGTCTCGGGAAATTCGCGCTGCCCTCACCGAGAACGATATCGCCGCAACCGACAAGCGCGTGAAATTCGTCACGCTCAAGGCCTACGAAAAAGCCGGAGGCAAGACCAAGCGCGATCTCTTCAGCGACGACGACACCGGCGTGTATATCGAAGACTTAGGTCTGCTCGATACGCTCGTGACCGAACGACTGGAGAAGAAGGCCATAGCCGTCCGCGCCGAGGGCTGGAAATGGGTTCAGGTCACCCCGGACTTTGCATACCAGCAGAGCGCCGAATACAGGCGCATCCAGGCCGAGCCTGTTCCTCTGACGGCTCCTGAGCAAAAGAGGCTCGACAAGCTGCAAGAGGAATACGATCAAATCAATGACGAATGGAACGATTGCGATGAAGAGCTGGAAGCGCGCCCGCGTCTCGACGAACTTGAAAAGCTCATCGCTGAAATCGAAGACCGCGACGGCGTCTGGACAGCTGAACAGCTTGCGATCTCCGGTGCCGTCGTCTCAATTGACCATCAAGGCAAAGCGAAAATCGAACGCGGCTTTGTGCGGCCCGAGGACATGCCGAAAACCGGCAAGGCGAAAAACGCGAATGCTTCCACTGCTTCCGGTAACGAAGGCGAGGCACAACAGTCTGCCGGTCTCTCCGCCTCTCTCATCGAGAGCCTGACCGCCCACAAATCTGCGGCTCTTGCGGCAAGCTTGCTGGATGCGCCAGACAAGGGTCTTGCCGCCGTCGTTTACGCCCTGGTGCTGGACGTGTTTCACCACCGCCACGACACCGCCCTGAAACTTTCAGCGACGGCGCAATCGCTGCAGCGCGTGGAAGGCTCGACCGCTTTTCAGCGTCTCGAAGCAGCCCGCGAAACCTGGGGCCAGCGTATCCCCGGCACTCCTACCCACATTTGGCAATGGTGCCTTGAGCAGGATCAGGCCGTCCTCCTTGACCTCCTGACCTTCTGCGCCGCCTGCACGCTCAACAGCGTGCAGATGAAAACCGATCGTCCGGAAACCGCGAGACTGGTTCACGCAGGTCAACTTGCTGCTGTGCTCCATCTCGACATGACCGCATGGTTCACGCCGACCGCCGAAAACTACTTCAATCGCGTCAGCAAGCTTCAAATACTTGAAGCCTTGCAGGAGGCGAGACAACAGCCCCCGGCGCCGGCCTGGGCGAACCTCAAGAAGGCGGAACTCGCCGCGCTCGCCGCGCGCGAGACCGCCGCAACCGGCTGGCTGCCTTTGCCGCTCCGGCAATCACCATAAGCAGCCACGTCCTGACGCCGGTCGCGCAGGCGACCGGCGTTTTCTGCGTTCAGTCGCAATCACGCCGCATGTGTGTTCCGGCAGACCGGCTGCGGGAGCATGCGGAATCGTTCTCAACATCCATTCCTTCCACTCCGGGCTTCTCGATCTTCATGCCAACGGGATAGCCACGCGCGCCGGAAGTTCAACGGGCGGCCCGCGCCAAGCGTCCGTGTTGCCCGTTCCCCTGTCGGTGAGCTTCCGGCTTTTTCGCCTGGCTTCCATCCCTCGCATATCGAGAAACCCAAAGCGAAAGGAAAAAACATCATGTCTCGACCTACTTCCCACACCGAACACCACGTCAACGACCTTCTGGAGGTCCTCAACGAGTTGCTTACCGTGCCTGAACTCATCTGCTTCGAACCCGAAGAGATGTTCGACCACACGCTGGAGATCATGGCGAAGGCGCGGACGATCCGCGCCGCCGTCCTCGACGAACTTGCGGATGACGGAAGGATGGGAACCTGGCGGTGAGCCACGAGGAGAGCGAGGACGGCCACGCCCGCGGGCGCTCGGTCCTTGCCGTGGCACCTGTGACGCAAAGCGGCTGACTTTCTCATGACCATCGACCACTGTCCTGCCGCCGACGCGCGCGAGGCCGCAGACCTGCCCGTCATCCAAAACGACGCCGAACGCCTAGAATGAATTATCCCCCCCAAAAAACCTGCTGGCGACGGTGGTGCGAGCGCTTTCATCGCTCCACATAAGCCGTTCGGGTTTGCCCTGTTCGATTGTGCTCCTCTTGCGACGGATCTCCGTATCCTTCGCCAGTACCTCTACCTTGCGGCCCGGTTTTTCGTTCGATACCGCGCAGCCGCGAATAATCAAATCGATCCACCCTTCCTCATCGCGGATCACTTCGGCGGTCACCACGCGGTCGCCGAGATTCACGGCGTGGCCCTGCTTGCGTTTAGGCCTCCGCCATACATCTTCTTTCCAGCGGATTACGTCCGCCTCGATAAACCCGGAACCGCAGGGAATCCATTTCGGCATGCTTTCCGCTCTTCCGTTCCTGGTTTCAGAATTTCGGCCCTGGTGTTGGCCGCTGTTTCACCGTCACGTCGTCATCCTCATCGGCGTCGCGCCTGTCGCGTTGCGTTGGCCGGTCACGCCGCCAGCCCGCGGGCTTTTCGTCTCGCGCCCGCACGGGGGATGCTCCTCCCCCGTCTCCTACGCCATCACAGCCCTCAACACTCCCGGCCCCCTCCGGCGGCGCAACTTGCCGCTCGCCCTTGTCAAGATCGAGCGCCGCATTCAGTGCGGCCTGATGCGTCAGCAAATCCTTCAGCCGCGCCTCGTGCTCGAACGGCCTCCCCGCCTGCTCCTGAAAATCCGCCAGCATTTTTTCAGCGCGGGCCAAACGATCGCGCTCCTCTATGACTGCCTTGTCCAGCCCGCGCAGCGCGTACTCGATGCTCTGCATCGTTCCGAGCGGATTCTCGGCATTCATTTGCGCCTTGTAGATCCCCGATCCCCTGATGAACAGCTCCGGCAGGCGCTCCTCGTCTTCGGCGAGGAGGTTTGTTGTTCCGCGGCCTTTGCTGAGAATCTCGAACCCGCGAATCGAGCCCCGCGCTTCCAAAGTCAAATCGTCACGCCACGACAGAACCACTTTCGTCAAAGCTTCCGCCGCCAACTCGCGGGCGCCTTTGCCGGAAAACACACGATTACCCACGCTCATGGAGAACTCTTCTCCCCCATGGGCTTCGCGTTTGGCGATGTCCGCTGAGAGCCGCTCAATCCTTTCGCGCCTTTCCTTGATGTCGGATGGCAGGTTATGGACCTGCTGCCGGATGCTGTGCTGCTGGTTGAGGTGCGCCGCGCGCAGCTGGTCCAGTTTGCGGACTTCCGTGTCCACCTTCACCTTCTCCATGACCGCCGGATTGCCCGAGGCAATCGCCTTGATTTCCGCGTAAGTGAGAGCGCCGCCGTCCAGATCCTCCGCCTGGCGCACCGAGGTCTGCCCGTTCATCACCTGCTGAATGAAGCGGGCCTTGGTTTCGAGTGTCTGCCACATATAGGCATCGAATGACCCTTCGGTCACATAGCGGTAAATCCCCACCTCCTGATTCATATTCCCCTGCCGCAAAATGCGCCCCTCGCGCTGCTCGATGTCGCGTGGCCGCCAGGGGGCATCGAGATGATGCAAGGCAACCAGCCGCCGCTGCACGTTCGTCCCGGCGCCCATTTTTTCCGTCGAGCCGATCAGGATACGCAGCCGTCCGGCATTCACGGAATCGAACAGCAGCTTCTTTTCCGCGTCGCTTTCCGCATCGTGAATGAAGGCGATTTCCGCCTTCGGCACGCCCGCTTCGATCAGTTTTGTTCTGACTTCGTCGTAGACGTTGAAACGGTCGGGGGCCGGCGTCGATAGATCGCAGAAGACGAGTTGCGTGGACCGGGCGTCGCGGGTTTTATCCCAGACAGCCCGGATGCGATCCACCGCCATGCTCAGTTTCGAATCAATCTGCACGCCGGCAAAGGCATCGACGAGGCGCATGTCGAGCGCCGCCTTCCGGCCCTCGCCGGTAATCTTCAGCATGTTGTCCACGGAGGGATCGACCCGCGCCGTCCGCAGCCGCTCGGCCCGCGCGGTCAGGGTCTTGATGAATTCCTTGAGCGGCCCGGAGGCGGACGCCGCCACGATGTGCGGCCTGCCGCCCGCCATGCATGGTCGCGGCAAATTCAGCATGTCAGCCGTCTGCACGTCGGCGAAGGTGCGGAACATGGACAGCAGCTCGGGCAGATTGATGAACTTCGCGAACCGCGTGTGCATCCGGTAGCCGGAGCCGTCCGGCGCCAGTTCGAGGGAGGTGACGGCTTCCCCGAAATTGGCGGCCCAGGCGTCGAAGTGCGCGACGCCGCGCTCCTGGAGCAGATCCGGCGACAGGTAGCGGAGCATCGTGTACATCTCGCCCATCGTGTTCGAGATCGGCGTGCCGGTCGCAAACACCACGCCGCGCCCGCCGCTTCGCTCGCGGACGTAGCGCGTCTTGATGTACATGTCCATGGCGCGGTTGCTCTCGGAATTCGGCAGCCCCGCGATGCGGTTCATTTTCGTGGTGTAGGACAGGTTCTTGTACAGATCGGCCTCATCGACGAAAATCTGATCGACGCCCAGCTCCTCGAAGGTCAGCGTATTGTCTTTTCCCTCCCGGTCGGCGCGCTCCTTGAGCTTGACGACAAGCCGTTTCTTGGCTTTCTCCAGTTCCTTCACCACCCGGCGGTTGTCGTCCTTCGCCGCGCGGGCTTCCAGAATCTCCGCCTCCAGTTCTTCCACCTGCTCGTCGATGAACCGCTTGAACAGCTTGTCCGACACCGGCAAGAATTCGAAGGAGCGGTGCGACACGATTACGGCATCCCAGGCGCCGCTCGCAATCCGCGCCATCGCGCGCTGGCGGTTGCCGGTCGAGAAATGCTCCTTGCCCGCTATGTACAGGCGCGCCTGCGGATAGAGCTTGAGAAACTCCGCGCCCCATTGCTCGACGAGATGATTGGGCACCACGAACATGGGCTTTTTCGCAAGCCCCAGCCGCCGCATTTCCATCGATGCTGCCGCCATTGTCCAGGTCTTTCCGGCTCCCACGACGTGCGCCAGCAGCGTGCTCCCGCTTTGCACTATCCGCCATACGGCGTCCTTCTGGTGACGGGCAAGGTCTCCGTCGCGTAAGTAAGCGCGGTTCATGCCGGGAAGGGTCAGATGCGAGCCGTCGAAGCAGCGCAGGCGCAGATTGTTGAACCGGTCGTTATAGTCGCGCGCCAGCCGCGCCGACCGGGCGCTGTCCTCCCAAACCCATTCCCGGAAGCGGTCTTTTAACTGCTGCTGCTTCTCGCGGGCAACGATGGTTTCTTGCTGATTGATGACGCGGGTCTTGTCCGGCATCTCGTCGTAGGCGGTCGGCACGCGCCCGTTGAGCGCCTGCTCGATCAGATACGATCCGCGAAACCGCGCCGTTCCATGCGTCGTCGTGTTGCCGACGCTCCCGCGCTCGAAGGCGTCGATCTCGACGGTCCATGTCGCAATCGCCTGCGCGTGCCCGATGCGCACGTGGCGCGGCGCAATACTCAGAAGCGAGGACACGAAGTCCTGGATGTCGCTCGCTGGAATCCACGAGGATCCCAATCGGGCCTCGATATCGCCCGGTTCCAGATCGGCGGGTTGTACGGCCTTCAAAGCTTCAACATTGCGCTCATAAGAGGGGCTGAGCGCCGCCGCCGCTTCGGACACCGTCAGTTTGCGGCGCACATCACCGCTTAAATAAAGGTCCGCCGTTTCCCAGACCTGCCCTTCCGGATTGCAATAAACAAGGCTCCCCAGCTCACGCTGCAACTGGCGCGCGCTGTTCCCCGTCACCTGCTCCATGCGCGGCCATTGGATGTTCCCGGTTTCGTTCAGGGAAACCGCGAGGGCTTCCGAAGCATTCTCGACGTGCGCGACCGGCCGGTAGCGCTCCAGCGTCCGCCGCTCGAAGATGGGCGTCTTCGCGGCGCGCATGGTTTCTGGATCGTAGGTTTCGAGGGAGAGCAGCAGGGGCTGATCGGCGTCGCCCGCGAAAGCTTTCACGTTTTCGCGCGACGACAGCGGCCCGTACCGGCTGACGAAAGAATCGTAGATTTCGTTCAGCAGCCGGCGCGCCTCGACAATCCGTTCTTCCGGCGCGTCGTCGAGCTGCGTCCGGAACACGGTGCGGACGGAGTCCCGCAGCGTCAGCATCGTGCGAATGCGCCATGCCAGCGCGCCCGGAACTTTTGCGGGCTCGAATTCTGACCCCCGGCGAACCACAAGCTGGCCGTTCCGCACCGCATAGGCTCCGTCCTTCACCTGCGTCTCGTCCCCGCTTTGCGGGCCGGTATTCTCCGGCGGAGGGGCGCGGTCCCTTTCCATGCCGGAGAGGATTCCTTGCGGCAGCGACGACACCGCTCTGTCGAGCAGTGCCGGTGACAGTTCGCCCGCGAGCGTCGGCTCCTTGTCGCGGTACATCGAGCCTTCGAGGCGCATCTCGCCCAGCATCATTTCCGGGTGACGGGCGAAGTATTCGTTGACCGGTATGTCGCCGTTTGGCGTCGCAACGGGCGCCAGGTCCCGCCATGATTCGCCGCGCGGGGCGCTGCCGGGTGCGCGCTTCTGAAGGATGAGGATGTCGGTTGTGACTTCCGTGCCCGCGTTTTCCTTGAACGCCGTATCGGGCAGGCGGATGGCGGCGACCAGGTCGGCGCGATCATCGAGATACCGCCGGATGGTCGAATCCTGTTTGTCCATCGTGTAGCGGCTGGTGATGAGAGCCATCACGCCGCCCGACCTCAACTTGTCGAGGGATTTCGCGAGGAAGTAGTCGTGAATCGCCCGCGTGACCGGGGAACGGCGGTAGGCGGGATCATGCACCGGATAATTGCCGAAGGGTATGTTGCCGATCACCGCGTCGAAGAAATTATCGGGAAGAGCCGTTTCCTCGAATCCTTTCGCGAATATCGTTGCATCGGGATAGAGCTGCTTGGCGATGCGGGCGGTGAGGCTGTCCAGCTCGACGCCCGTGCGCCGTGCGCCCGGCAGCAGCGCCTCCGGCATCAACCCGAAGAAATGACCTGCGCCCATCGAGGGCTCAAGAACCTGAGCGCCCGGCTCAAGCCCGAGGCGCTGCAAAGCCCGCCACATCGTCTGGATCACCGCCGGCGATGTGTAATGGGCATTCGGCGTCGAGCCGCGTGCCGAGTCGTATTCGTCGTCCGTCAGGAGATTGCGGACCTCGTGGGCGATGTCGCGCCACTCAGTCGGTGGATAGGGGTGAAAAACATTCGGCAGGGCTCCCCATCCGGCGTACCGGACGAGGAGAGCTTTCTCGTCTTCAGTGGCCTCAAAGTTCCCGGATTCAATCCGTTTGAGAGTGCGGATCGCGGCGATGTTGTCGCGGGCTCTTTCTTTCAGCCCGCCTTCGCCGATGCGGTGAGCATCCTCTATCCTGAAGTCGCGCGACGGGGGCGGCGGTTCCGCTTCCGGCTCGATTTCCCGGAGGGCGGCGGGGCCTTCGGAGGGAGGAGGTCCTCGCCCGGCAGGAACGACCATTCCTTCGTCGCTATCTCCCACGCGGCCTGATAGTCCATTTTCTTCACCGAGACCAGTTCGTACAGCAGGTCGCCCGTTTTCTCCTGCGCCTCGAATACCGCCTGGTCCAGGCGGTTGTTCTTCTCCAGGTCTTGCACCATCCGGGGGCAATGCTCCCGCCAGTGTTTCAGGATCGCTTCTCCGAGGGCTGTTCGTTCCTTCATCACTGGTAACCTCCGCTGTCTTTTCCGCTGTTGATTTCGCCAGTCCATCCGTAAATAGCGCGAGCTGGTTGAAATGCACGCGTATGGATAACCGTCCGGGCGGCCCGCCCTTCTGAAATTTCTGCACCATCGTCCGCCTTCCTTTCCGCGAAGGTCTCCGGCGCGATGGCGTGACGCGATCTTATTACCGACTCCTTTCTTTGTAGTCGCACGTATACCTTGTTTCGCATCGGAGGTTATGCACTCTTAACTGTTATCCCTTCAACCCTGAAAATTCCGTTTAACGTTTGGCGAACCCTCACCGACCTCTGCCCCCGGGAGAAGGAAAGCGAGGGCCGCCACGACCCGTCGGTCTCCGCTGCGGCGCGTGCGACACAACGTCGCCGACTTTCTCATCGCCACCGACCACGGTGGTGCCGCAGAGGCGCGCATGACCGCAAACCTGCCCGTCATCTACAACGCGTACGTTCTCGAAAATCTGTGCGTCGGCATAGACGAGTCCGTTGTCGCGGACCTGTGCCGCGCCGAAGACCATTCCGTTGTCGAAAACCACCCCGTTTTTGAATACCCATCCGTTCTCGAATACTTGCCCGTTGCCGAGAACCTGCCCCCTGTCGCTGATCCGACCGTGGTTGTAAACGCGCCCACGGCCGCGAATCTGCGCGTCGTGTGATACGACTGCCTCATCGTAGACTTGTGCGTCGTCGGCGATCCAACAATCGCCGAGCTGGCTCAGGTTATCTTCCGACCTGACAAAGCCACCCAGGTCGCCCGCCTTCACATGACCGAAATCCTTCAGCGCCCGAATGCGGTACAGCGTCATACCCGCCACGATGATCTGGCGATCCGGCACGAGTTCGTATTTCTGCTCCCCTCGGGGAAAGCTGTCTCTAAGCGACATCTGACACACCGTTCCTAATTCCAGAATACCAGTCAAAAGTTAACAAGCAGTTACCGCGAGCTGAACTGTCGGCGAGTGCAGGTTTTCGCGCGTGGGGTCGGCTGGCGTTCCGAGGCCTTCGGCCCGGCACAGGCCGCGCCAGCAAAGAAGCTGTCACGGAACCTGTGCAAATGGGACCGAAGGCACGCCCGCCGTCCCCTCGCGCCGTCCTCCTTTTTCCCGCCGGGTTGAGTTTGCTCTCCCTTCTGGCTGAGAGAGCAAACGTCAACTTCGAAAAAGGAGAACACCATGAACACCTGCACCGTCAACGACAACACTCAATCGTCCAAGCAAGACATCTATGCCCGCATCACGGGTCAGATCGTCGCCGCCCTCGAAACTGGCGTCCGGCCCTGGGTCAGGCCCTGGAATGCCGAACACGCCGCTGGGCGCATCACGCGGCCGTTGCGTCACAACGGTCAGCCCTACACCGGCATCAACATCCTCTCGCTGTGGGCTTCTGCCACGGCGCAGGGTTTCGCCGCACCGATCTGGATGACCTACCGGCAGGCGACCGAACTTGGTGCCAACGTCCGCAAGGGCGAGAAAGGCTCTCCTGTCGTCTACGCCAACAGCATCACGCGCAACGAGACCGACGCCGACAGCGGCGCCGAAGTCGAGCGCGATATCCACTTCCTCAAGGGCTACACCGTGTTCAACGTCGAACAGATCGAAGGACTGCCCGCGCAGTACACCGCGCCAGCATCACCGCGCCTCGACGTGCCCGCCCGCATCGCTCGCGCGGAAAGCTTCTTCGCCGCGACCGGAGCGACGATCTCATACGGCGGCAACCGCGCCTTCTACCGGCCCTCGACCGACAGCATCGTGCTGCCATCCTTCGAGACGTTCCGCGACGCAGAGAGTTTTTACGCCACGGTTTCTCACGAATGTATTCACTGGACTTCGTCAGAATCGCGTCTGGCGCGCGACTTCGGCAGCAGGCGTTTTGGCTCCGAAGGCTACGCCATCGAGGAACTCGTCGCCGAACTCGGCTCCGCTTTCCTCTGTGCCGATCTTGATCTGACGCTGGAGCCGCGTGAGGACCACGCCGCCTACATCGCCACCTGAGTCGCCGTTCTCAAAGCAGACAACCGAGCGATCTTCACCGCAGCCAGCCACGCGCAGCGCGCGGCGGATTTCATCAACGGCCTGCAGCCGGTCTCCGGCTGACGCCGGTCATCTCCTAGCTCCATCACTTATTTGCCAAAGGCTCTGCAAAGGCAACAACGTGCCCATCTGGGTCAAGAACATAAGATGCGCGATGACCCCAATCGCGAACGTTAAGTGGACTTAGTTCCTGTGCTCCAGCATGAAGTGCCCGTAAATGAAGCTCGCTGGGATTCTCGACAAGAAGATACAACTCTGCGCGCGGTATGCCTGAACCCAGAGCAGGATCTCGAATTTTGTCCGCAAGTAAACGCTTGATCCCTGCTTCAGGCATAATCCCTAGAACGCAATGTGGCCCAAGATGAAACTCAGTCATGCCCGGAACGTTCAGTGAAGGAGAAAATCCGAGAACCTCGGCATAGAACTTTGTACTGTTTTGTTGATCTCTCACATAGAGGATAAAATGCGGCTTCATGATTGCGGCACCACCGCATCAGCTTCAATTTCGATCAGCATCGCCGGATCAATTACGCGATCTTTTTCCTCTGCCATCCATAGCCGCTCCTTCTTCTCAGGATTACCAGACAAGTCCTAACGATCCGTCGCCACTCATTTTCTCCCTTGGACCCGATAAAAACCTTTTTACCTTGTCCGGCTATGAGCCGCATCCCTTCTATAAAACCGCAGTCGTTCTGAACACTACCGGACGCAACGGACGTATCGACGTCCCTCCCGTATATCGTTGGGAACAATGGCCTCCTGAGGATCGCGGCTTTCATCAACAATGTCAGGTGAGCACGGCCAGTACCAATCGGTGTGATCGTCAACGGTCCCCTTCAGCGCGCCCTTTTCACAGTTCTGGAAGAGAACTTTCAGTTCAGCTTCCGAAGGCACGCGAAAATCCTTTTTGCCGTCAACTTCGAGTCCTTCCGCATATTGTGCTGCTTCGTTAAAAAACATACTCTTACGGGCATCAGCAGGCGCTGCGTACATCGGCTGGTTCGTATCCGGCGAAATACCTGCGTAAATGGTGCGATCCGGCATCCTGGCGCCGACTTTGGGAGCACTCACTGGATGATCTTTCATCGACATTGTCATTCTCCTTGTTTCCATGTTTCACATAAGCCTTAAAACCTTAAGTACGAATCATTGTTTTGTCTAATCACGAATTGTTACAGTTTGTTACAGTGCGAATCCTTCGAGCCGGACTCTTACACTTGCCGCTTCGCTGCTTACCGGACCTGTAGTCCCGGCCACCACGCGCAGCGCGCAGCGGATTTCATCAGCGGCCTCCAGCCGGCCTCCGGCTATGCCGGACGCTGTTCCTTGCCAGATTGCTCGACAGAACACACGCAACGATGAGCCGTCGCCGGAACCTGTTGTCTGGCTATGTTCCGTTGCGCACACACCTTCTTCTCGACTATATGTATCGCCGTCACCGTCATCTTCAATCTCAGTTAATGAGTCCTGAGCCTAATAGACACTCTATTTTGTTATATAAAATTCACGAGTTGTTCCTGTGTGAGAAACCCCGTTACCCAAAGCATGTCGGGGTGGGGTCGACGGACTTGACGCCCTCGACTTGTTTAATCTCCTGGCAGACTTCATCAAGGCCCGAGTAGTGGACGTAGATCACTTTTGTCTTTTCGTTGAACTGGGCGGAAAATACACCCTTCATCGTGGAAATATGCTTGGAAAGTCTTTCGCATTCCTTGCCGTCCAGTTTTTCATCCATAGTGACATTGGCCAAACCACCGATCATGATATCTCTCCTGTTTATAAGTGTTTTTAATTTTCTCAATGAATGAGCTTAACGACCGCTTTATGCCGCGTCAAGAGAGCCAGAAGCGTTTGTGACCATATTCCATGTCAGCCGTCATCTTCTGGCTATAATCAATGAGTCCTGAGCCTAGACGTGGCTTCCCCAGTCTGTAGCCATGACCAGCCACGCGCAGCGCGCGGCGGATTTCATCAACGGCCTGCAGCCGGTCTCCGGCTGATGCCGGACGATAACATCAAATATCAACACGCGAGTTAATACCTTATCTCATTGAAATAACATATTAAAACTCAACAGTAGTGACTACGACGTGTTGACATTCAGGATTCCCAACAGGAATGAGATGTGATTCACTACCTTTATCGGACTGTGGGCGGCTTGATGAACAGGTTCTTTGCGACACCCGTTTTATAAAGGCGCAACAGATCGTCCACCAGTTCCGGCGGCAGGCTGCCATCGTCTGAGGTATAGGTTTTATGGCGGAAGCCATCCTTGCCCGTCAGGGGCAGGCCGTAGAGCGACCAGAAGGTATGATGGCCGAAGAGTAGTCGTCCAGGCATTTCATCGCTCTTGTCCGGTTGGACGGTGAACTCGGCCTTGCCGTTGGCGCCAACTTTCACATTGATCCAAAGTTTCGCATGGTTGCGGACCGGCGTCGCACCCCAGGCGAATACATCATTCCCGGAAACGACTTCCCAGCCCGGTGCGCCGGACAAAATATGATAATTGTTCCAGACACCTTCCTGTGCCGGTTTCCCCGTCACGGCGTTCGCGAAGGATACCTGCAGGGCCGTGCGATAAACGGTTTTGGCGCCATCGCCCTTGGCGAAGGCCACAATTTCGGGGCTGCCGTTCTCTGCTTTCACATCATTGATACCCACCGCCCTTTCATGAGAATTCTTTTTCTCTTGCGGCATGAGCTGGGCTGAGAGGGACAGTTTATCCCTGAGCGCGGCGGAAAGCTCATCTAACGACTCCAGGGCCTTGCGCAGAACGGCATCGGAACCGGGGGCGGCGGCAAGGGTCGAAAATTTCGCGGCAATCGATTTTGGGGTATCCATCTGCGCTTTAAGCTCAGGGTCTGCATCGGCATATTTGATAACAGGTACGTCATCTACGGGAGTTTTCTGGTTAGCTCCTTTATCAAAAGGTTGCGTGAGCATGTTTATTCCCCATTTGTTTGTGTTTCACATAGGCACATCTCAACCTTAAGGGCGAATCATACTTATGTACAATCACGAATTGTTACAGTTTGTTACAGTCATTCGAGATGGGCTGCTCACTAGACGTGGCTTACCCGGCCTGTAGCCGCAGGCCACCCACGCGCAGCGCGCGGCGGATTTCATCAACGGTCTCCAGCCGGCCTCCGGCTGATGCCGGACGCTGTTCCTTAAGACAAAAAGCGAAGGCCTGGTTGAAGAAACTTCGCTAGTTGACGCCCTGTCTCAATCAATCGGGTGAAAGGGGCCGGTTGACAGCGTATGAATCGCTTAATTTGGCGCTCCAGGTTTTGTTACCGGCAGGGTCCGTACTTGCTTTGGAACTGCTTTTTCCAACTCTGCGACGCGATTCGTTAATTGCGCTATAGTATCGTGGAACTCTTGCAGAACAGTTGGTGTGATTGCTTGATCTTTTTTGAAGATACCTTCACCCGCCGCATAATCCGCCATGAGCGACATCTTTTTGGCCTTCTCATCATGAGGGCATTTTCTGACACCATCGTAAATCGTTTCAATAGTGTATGTCTGCGTAGCAAAGATCGACGTACCACCCGTGTTCCCAAATTGTTGCAATAACGCTGCAAGGTCTTTCAAAGAGCCATATCTGGCTATCTCTTCTATCGCTTTATAGGTTAACGTACCTGTCATAAAAATGTTCTCCTTTTGTTACTCTATTCGCAACTTCATTGTTGCGAATATGTTCGATGTAGCCGATTCGTGTAATTAAGGCAAGTAAAAAGATTCCGTAATCTAAAAACATGTGATTCGCTGGGTATCCGAAACGCTGAAATAACGGAGTAACCCAATAAATCTGGAAGAGACTATCATCTATGTTTACCTGCGGGTAGAGAAGAAATGTCTTCTATTACAGGTGGTTACAGGATACGTGCCCACGGGTTTGCCCCCGCTTTATCTGACATTGAGGTCATCACAATGGAGATCATCGGCGAGATGCAGGGTCGCCATGACGATACAGCGATCTTGCGGTACTTTCGTGACCATTGGAAAGAATGGTTTCCGGCCCTGGGGTCGCACAAGAACTTCACCAACCACGCCGCCAAT
>Ga0097691_1000380_pt1 | contig 40110 bp, 43 predicted proteins | sample NGESurdeep072012_8_FD_72858 | JGI IMG/M metagenome (GOLD analysis project Ga0097691, IMG submission 72858) | Arctic peat soil microbial communities from Barrow, Alaska - NGEE Surface sample 210-1 deep-072012 | ecosystem: Environmental > Terrestrial > Soil > Wetlands > Peat ... | reverse complement strand
GCGGCGTAGTGACGCCGGCGGGCGGTGCTGCGGTAGCACCGGCGCCACCAGCTCACGCGCGCAAGACCGGCGGCGGTGGTGGCGGCGGACCTAAGGGCGGCGCCAAGGAGAAAGCCGCGAAAAAGGCTGCCAAGAAGATCGTGACCAAGAAGAAGGCCGCGAAGAAAGTTGTCGCGAAAAAGGCCGCCAAGAAGGCACCCAAGAAGGCGGAGAAGAAAAAGAAGGGTGGCAAGAAGGCGAAAAAGGCTGCCAAGAAAGCAAAGAAAGGTAAGAAGGGTGGCAAGAAGAAGAAGGGCAAGAAGGGCCGCCACTAGCCATTTCTGATTCTCGATTTTTGATTTCTGCTTGAAAAAGCCGCGGAGCGCTCCGCGGCTTTGTTCTTTTTCTCGTTACCCGGTTCTCGTTACTTGCTCCCCTGCACCGCGGTCAGGCATCGTCCGTACAACTCGAGCAGGTGCTCCGCGTATTCCTCCGGCTTGGCCGGTGCGCCGCCCTGGAAACCAGCTCCCGGCGTTCCCGTTTTGCCGTATCCCGTTGTCATGGCGATGAACCGCATCAGGTCCAGCGCGATATCCTCGTTGCGCCGTGAACCGCTGGGCATGCCCGGTGTTGCGTCCATGTTGGCTCCTTGCGTTTGTCGGTTAGTCAGAATCTCGATCGGCTGATCTTCTTCTTCGTCTTGCGCGAAAGGTACGCCCGGTGGTGAATGAACTCTCATACGCTCTTCGTCTCGCTCTTTCCCGCCAGTGTCTCCGCCTTCACATCGTATCCGAAATCCTTCTGCTAGTACCTTGTTAACACCTTTCGGATAAGCTCGTCTGCATCGGTGAGGTTGGGGATGAAAGCGTGTCTCACTCTGCTCGTATTCGCGGCCCTCGCAGCCGCTTCGCCGGCGCACGCCAAGGGCTCTCCCGACCTGATCGTCATCTCCGGAGGCGGGCTGGCGCGGGCGGTCGAGATCACCGACCCGGCGTCGCTGAGAGCGTTCGATCCCTGGAGTGGACAGTTTGCCGACTGGAAACAAGACGCGGTCGCTGAGCCCGCGTGCTATCGCCGGTCGTATGAAGTCCTGTTCTACATGAAGTGGCCGGGGCGGAAGTCGCCGCTCGACCGTGGCGAACTGAAGATGATTTACGCCACGTGCTACTGCTTCGCCGACGGCGCGGGCTACGTCTATCTGCCGGCCGGCGACGAGGCGCCGCACGTGAACATGGGCACCATCATCCGCGCCGATCGAAGCGGCAAGTGGAGCCACTCAACGCCTGGGTGGGACGCGCTGATCAGGAATGCCCTTGCGCTGAAGGAGCAGCCGGCGCAGGCTGACATGATCCTGATCGCGGGCGGCGAACTCAAGCAACCCCTCCAAGTTACAGACGGAGAAGCGCTCAGAAACTTCGATCCGTGACCGGCGCGGTTCGTCGATTGGGAGCGTCTCATCGAAGGCATGCGATGCGGCTGGGAGTACGAGGTGCTGTTCTTCGGGCGGGGCGTCGAGCGGAAGACCCCCTACGATCCGTATGGCTTCAACATGGTTTACGGCCTGCGTTACTGCCTCGACGAGAACGGCGGTCCGGGTTACATCCACCTGGCGGGCAGAAACGACAAGTTCGGTCCGGAGAACGTCGTGAACGTCTGGGACGCGCGCCACGCCGGCAAGTGGTACCCCGCAACCGCGGAGTGGGACAAGTTCATCAGGACTACCGTCAAGTCACATCCGCATTAGTTCCGTAAGACTAAGTTTCTATCGCCACGTGACATACTCGTCCCAGGATGTAGTCGGTGGCGGATTCGTTCTCCCCGATGCTCACTACCGACACTGGGTACTCCTGGTTCTCCGGGCGCAGCACCAGCGTCTTGCCCGCCACTTCCACGTACTTGATCGTCCAACCGCCCGCGTAACGGACCGCGTACATGTTGCGCTCGGCGCGGCGGTACGGGTGCAACGAGTTGTAGTGACGGTCGATGAGCAGCGTCGCCCCCGGCATCATGCGCGGGTACATGCTCATGCCCTCGCGCGAGTCCACCTTGACCAGCACGAAGCGCTGCCACTGCGCGCGCGCGCTGGCCGCGTCCGGGCGCAACCGCCGCAGGAAGCTGCGCTTGAACTTGAGCACCTCGCGCACGTGGTGCGCCGCCACGATGGGCTGCGCCAACCCGTTCGCGCCCTCCACCAGGGCCACGTTTTCGTAGTCGTCCTCGGGCGGCGACATGCGCTGTACGCGTGGCTGCAGCTCCGCATCCTCCATCAGGTCCACCACCGACCAGCGCATCGCGTCCAGCACCCGGTCCATCGCCGCCAGGCTCAGCGCCCGCTTGCGGTTCAGGAAGTTGGAAATATGCGCCTGCTGGAACCCGGTCATGTCGGCCAGCCCCAGGCCGGTGAGTTGCCCCGCCGCGATCTGCGCCAGCAGCCTTCTCCGCAGCCTGTCCTGCAATTTCTGAAAGCTCATGTTGTTACCCCGGATTATAGCTTGCAGCTATAGTACGCGCAAGATGTTATTTGCAAAGAGACATAGAGTTCTTGACAGTTGTTTGTCGCGAGCTATAGAGTAACCCAATCGTTATAGCTTTTTGTAAAGGGCGTGCCGCATGGATAACATGTCGCGTCCCGTTCCCGGACCCCAGCCCGGTTCGGACCAAACGGTCTCCCCCACTCCTTCCGGCGCTGTTCCCGCCGTGCGCGGGGTTGCTTCGCGCACCGCCCTGGAACGCCGCCGTTCTCCCTTGCAATCCTCTCCTTCCCTTTCCACCGAAGCCGAACTCCGCACCGCCGACGAACGCATCCTCATCGAGCTTCGGCGCAAGGTCCAGGCCGGCGAACTACTCTCCGCGTCCACCGAACGGCTGTTGTGGAAGATGCGGTTCAACGGCCACCTGACCGTCGTCGTACACAACGGCCGGGTGCTCAAGTCCGGTTACGAGGAAGGTTACTTCCGCCGCAGGAACGACCTGGGCGGGTTCTTGCTCGATACTTAAACCCCGCGTCTTCCCGGCACCCGGTCAACCGGGGCCGGAGGAGCGCGGGCCGCGGTCATAAAAACTAAATAGTCTTTCGCAGGCCAACGTTACAAAACTTGCCCTGCGCCGATGCTTCGCGAGCCGTTCTTCGCGCGGCCTTCGGCGTGGGGCTTTTTCTTTTCAGGAGGAATCGTGCTGTCATCTCAATACCCGAAGCTGGAATTGAAATACTGCGAGCGCTGCGGCGGGCTGTGGCTCCGTCCCCAGGGCGGCGAAGCAGTGTACTGCGCATCCTGCGCCCACGCTATCAACGAATTGCCACCCGTCACACCGCGCGGCGGGAACGCTCCGGTTTCCGCCATGGAGGCCATGTACGCCGCGATCTCCGGCGTGCTCGCGGCGCTGCTGGCGTTTGCCGATTTCCTGGGAGGCACATGCGCATGAACGACGCAGTTTACCCTCCCCTGCCTCTGCGGGCGTTCCGTAATCCTAGTGTCGCCATGCTGCGCCGCTATTACGACATGTCGCATGAACTCGGTCGTGTGCCGTCGATCCTTGGCCGCGAGTTCTTTCGCACACGCGTCACCACCATCCACCACGCTTACTTCGAAGACTCGGTCATCTTCGTCCACGACGTGGAGCGTTGTCTGGAACTGCTGGAAGCGAAATACCGCGAGATCATCAAGCGGTTGATTTTTCAGGAGTACACCCAGGAAGAAGTGGCGGAGATGCTGCACCTTACCGATCGGCATGTTCGCCGCTTATTGATGGACGCGATCGATACGCTCTCGCAGTTATTTATCGATCGCAAGCTCATGGTGCTCCCGCAGAAGCGCCGCCACATGCTGTCGTACGACGTGCTGCTGGAGGACCCCGAGGACGAACCGTCCACTGAATCTCTTGCGGAGGCCCTGGACACAACGGATTCACCTTCAGCGACCAACATCTCGGCATCGGCGGCGGTTCGCCCTGCTGGCGCTACCGTCGTCTCAACACGAAACACTTATCCTTGGCGGGAATTGCCTGTGGAAATTTCTTGTCAAGCCCCCTTCACGTCACAAATCGGCGCAAGTCTTTGATAAAAGGAGAAATATATTCTTCAAAACCATGTCCGGTTTACCCCCTCCAATCTGCTATTCTTAAATTAAGAGTGGTAGAAAAACACTCGGCAAGGCGCGTCGCTCCCGGCGCGCCTTTCGTATTTATGACGACATCCGATACACAATCCGATCCTCGCCGCCCGAACAAGGCGGAAGTCTTCCGCCAGCGCGAGCAGAAGATTCTCGAAGCGCATCCCGATATCATCGACGCCCTCATCGCGCAGGCGAAGAAGGGCAGCTACCAGCACGCCAAGTTTTTGTTCGACCTGGTGGACACGACGCCCGCCAAGCAGGCGGAAGAGGAATCGCTCCCCGGGCCTTCCCTGGCGGAGATCCTGCTGGAGCGACTGCAAATCATCGAAGCGGAAAACGCCGCCGAGGCGGGTTCCGAAAGCGGCGTGATGGGGTGACCTTGGTAATCGCCGGCAACGGACAGCGCGCGCGCTGAATCTGTATGATGGAAGTGCAGAGTGGTGAGTCCTCAAGTGCTGAGTAATTCCTGACTCGGCACTCGGAACTCAGAACTCAGAACTCATCATGGACCTTACCTGGATCACCGACCAGATCGCGCTCGGCGGGGGCATCTGGACCGAAGAACAAATGGACAAGGTGGCGCGCATGGGCGTCACCCACATCATCGACATGCAGGTGGAATTCGACGACACCAGGCTCGCCCGGCCCTACGGCATCGCGGTCTTGTGGAATGCGGTGGACGATGACTTTCAGCCCAAGCCGGCGGAAGTTTTCCAGCGCGGCATCGAGTTCGCCCTCGACGCGGTCAACTCCGACGGCAGCGGCAAGCTGTTCATCCACTGCGCCGCCGGCGTGCACCGCGCGCCCATGATGGCGCTGGCTGTACTGCGCGTGCTGGGCTACTCGCTCGACGAGGCGATGGTGATGATCGAGGAACGCCGTCCGGTGGTGGACTTCGCCGATGTATACGTGCGCAGTGTTGAGAACTTTGTGCGGACGTACAGTTCTCCGGCAGCACGCTAAGAAAAGATTAACCGCGGATCAACACGGACTCACGGGGATCGAACACAACTTTAACGAACTGTCATCCTGAGCGAGGATACGCCGATAAGTGAGCGCCCCGGTTTTCGGCGCGCACAAGGCGCATCCGAGTCGAAGGATCTGCATTTCAACTGACATGGCAACTGGCATCCGAAAACTATGACCACGCACTGCCGCCTCGAGCGGTTTTTTTATTGCCTGATTTCCGCGCTCGCCGTGCTCGCAGTTCCCGCGCGCTGCGCCGAGCCCAACAAGACGATCATCAGCGAAGCCCTATTTGGCGCCAAGTCGGGAAGCGACAAGAAGGAGGCGGCACTGTCGTTTGTGGGCAGCGCCCTGTCGGTGACCGAAGCGCTTACCAACCGCGACATCGTCGACGAGGGCAAATTCAAGGACGGCCTCGGCAAGATCATCGACGGCACCGTGCAGTGCCTGAACGCAAGCGCGTGGGCGAAAAGTAAGTAGCTAGGAGTTGGTACCTAGTAGTTAGGAAAAACAGAGGCCGCCCGATACCGGCGGCCTCTTCAACTTGCAACTAACAACTAGCAACTGCTTTATCCCAGCGGCTCGTTCCAGTTCTCCAGGTACTTCGCGGTATCGCGCAGGAACTGGTCTGCGACCGCGCCGTCAACGACCCGGTGATCGTAGCCGAGAGAGATGTGGCCGATGGAGCGGATGGCGATGGAGTCCTGCCCGTTCTCGTCGGTGACCACGACCGGCTCCTTCTTCACCGAACCGACACCAAGGATCGCGACCTGCGGCTGCATGATGATCGGTAGGCCGAACATCTGCCCGTACTGTCCGGGATTGGTGATAGTGAAGGTTCCGCCGGCGACCTCGTCGGGCTTCAGCTTCTTCGAGCGGGCACGGTCGGCCAAATCCAGGATGGCGCGCTGGATGCCGAGAAAATTCAGTTCCTCGGCGTGCTTGATGACTGGGACGATCAGGCCCCAGTCGAGCGCGACGGCGATGCCGAGGTTCACGTTGCGGTGGTAGCGGATGTTGTCGCCCTCTACCGACGCGTTGATGATCGGGTAAGCGCGCATCGCTTCGATGGCGGCGCGGCAGAAGAACGGCATCATCGTCAAGCGCGTTCCGGTGCGGCGTTCGTAGTCGTTCTTCTCCTTCTGCCGAACGGCGATGACGCGCGACATGTCCACGGCGAAGACGCTGTGCACGTGCGCGCTGGTGCGCTTGGACTCGACCATGCGCTCGGCGATTTTTTTGCGCATTACCGACATCGGCACCACTTCGCCGGGTACTTCGATCGCTCCGCGCTGTGCCGCCGGAGCCTGTACGGGCTGAGCAGGAACGGCGGCGCCGGCCTGATAGGCCGGTTGTGACGGCGCCTGGACCGGTTGGCTGACTACCGGACCGGTGGCGCTGGCCGCGGCCGCCGGAGGCTGCGACGGTATGCCGCGCGCTTCGACGAATTTCAGGATGTCTTCCTTGGTCACGCGTCCGCCCATTCCGGTACCGCGTACCTGCGCGACTTTGACGTCGTGCTCCTTGGCGATCTTGCGCACTAGCGGCGACGAACGAACGCGCTCGCCCTCGTCCTCGGTGTGCGGGAACTCGATGACCTCATGCGGTTCGGCGGCTGCGGGTTGCGCCGGCTGCGCGGGCTGCGTGGATGCAGGCGCGACGCTCGCTGCGGGCGGAGTCACGGGCTGTGCCGCGGTTTTCGCGGGAGCGGCGGGCTGCGGTGCTGCGGGGGCAACGGTTGCCGCGGGTTTCGCGGGAGCGGCGGCGCGTCCTGCTCCATCGCCGCCAATGACGGCAACCACGGAGTTGACCTTCACGGTCTCGCCGGCCTGGGCGCGGATTTCGCTCAACACGCCGGAGGCGGGCGCTGGAATTTCGGCGTCCACCTTGTCGGTGGAGATTTCAAACAGCGGCTCGTCGCGGCGAACCTGCTCGCCCGGCTTCTTGAGCCACTTGGTGATGGTGCCCTCGAAGATGGATTCGCCCATCTGCGGCATGACGACTTCAGTGGCGGCGGCGCCGTCGGCCTGCGACGTTGGAGCGGGAGTCTGCTGCGCGGCGGGCGCGGCTGCTTGCGGTGCGGGAGCGGCAGGTGCGGCGGCAGGAGCTGCGGCCTGCGGTGCGGGTGCGGCAGGTGCGGCGGCGGGCTTGGCGGCGGGAGCGGCTGCCTGCGGTGCGGGAACGGCAGGTGCGGCGGCGGGAGCGGCGGCACCGGCGCCTTCGGCGTCGAGAACGGCGACGACGGTGTTTACCTTTACGGTCTCGCCTTCCTTATGCTTGATCTCGCGCAGCACGCCGCTTTCGGGCGAGGGAATTTCGGCGTCCACCTTGTCGGTGGAGATCTCGAACAGAGGCTCGTCGCGCTTAACCGTATCGCCGGGCTTCTTCAGCCACTTGGTGATCGTGCCTTCAAAAATCGATTCGCCCATCTGGGGCATGACTACATCGGTCGGCATGACATTCCTTTCAACGATTGCCTGGAACCGGCACTACGGCCCGGGCGGGCACCCCACCCGCAAACTCATCATTATAAACAAGGCTTCGGGCATGGGGCACAAGGGTGTAGCCCGGTCGCCCTCGACCGGGATGGCAGCTCAATCCTGCATATCAGGAGATTCGTTTTCATCAAGCGGGGATTCAGATTCCAGCATGGCTCGGGCATCCTCGGCGTCGGCTTCGCGGACCTGCAACTCGATGTAGTGCGCCCCGAAAAATCCGTGGACGTGTCCGGTGAGGCGCAGCGCGTGCTCGTTCAGCCCGAAGCACTCAATGTCGGCCGACTCCAGGCGCGTGCGCGCCAGCAGGAATTCGGCGTCGTTGTGGAAGCGCGCGACGGTGACGAGCTTTACGTCGTCGGGATGGTTGATTCGGAACACAGTTGTCAGTTGTCAGTTAGCCCATCAGAAACTAGCAACTGACAACTGGCAACTAGTAACTGACCAGCCGCTTCGCTTCGCGCACCACGTCGCCTGCGTTGGGCAGGAACCATTCTTCCAGTGGCGGAGAAAACGGGACGGGCGTGTCCTTCGAAGTGATGCGCACGATGGGCGCGTCGAGATAGTCAAACGCCTCTTCGTTGATGATCGCCACCACCTCTCCGGCGATGCCGCCGGTGCGCACGTCTTCATGCAAAATGATTACGCGATTAGTCTTCTTCACCGTGTCGGCAATAGCCTGGCGGTCGAGCGGCAGCAGCGTGCGCAGGTCGATCACCTCTAATTCAATTCCCTCTTTCGCCAGTTTTTCCGCAGCCTCCAGCGCGGTGTGGACCATGGCGGCGTAGGTGATCACCGACACGTGCTTCCCTTCGCGGGCGATGCGCGCCTTGCCGAGCGGAACCGTGAAGTCACCTGTGGGAATGTCTTCCTTGATGCGGCGATACAGGAATTTGTGTTCGAAGAAGACGACGGGGTTGTTGTCGCGAATGGCGGACTTGATCAGTCCCTTCGCGTCGTAGGCAGTCGCGGGGCAGACCACTTTCAGCCCCGGCGTGTGCACGAAGTAGGCCTCGGGATTCTGCGAGTGAAACGGTCCGCCGTGCACGCCACCGCCACTCGGCCCGCGCAGAACTAGAGGCGCGGGCGCGCCCCAGCGGAAGTGCGCTTTGGCCACCATGTTGACGATCTGGTTGAAGGCGCAGCCGATAAAGTCCATGAACTGAAATTCGGCGACCGGACGCATGCCGGTGAGCGACGCGCCGAAGGCCGCGCCCACGATGGCGGATTCGGCAATGGGCGTATCAATAACGCGCTCGGGGCCGAAGCGGTGCACAAACCCTTCCGTGACCTTGAAGGCGCCGCCGTATATGCCGATGTCTTCGCCGATGCAAAAGACCGCCGGGTCGCGCTCCATCTCTTCCCAGATTCCCTGGCGGATGGCTTCGAGATAAGTGACTTCGGGCATGAGTTTCGAGTTCTGAGTTTCGAGTGCCGAGTTACTTCAGATGCACCGCCGCCTCATGTTTCTTGAGCGCGGCGTCCTTGTGTTCGTTCGGATAGCGCGGAACGTCGTACGTCAGCTTGATCTCGTGGCAGCCGTCGCACCAGGTTTCCAGCGGCGTTGACGCCGCGTCGGGCATGGGCGAATTCACTGCGAATTCGCGGTCTTCTTCCAACTGGCGCTCGACGTCGGCGATGAGCTTGGCGTTATCGTCCGCAGTCAGCCACTTCTTCACGTTCACCAAATAATTCTCGAAGCGCGCGATCGGGTCGCGGCGCGTCCAGTAATCAAACAGCGGCCGCGGGACGTATTGTGCCGCGTCGTGGATGGCGTGGCCCTTCATGCGCATCATCTTGGCTTCGATCAGCGTGGGGCCTTCGCCGCGGCGGGCGCGCTCGCAGGCTTCATGCGCCGCGTCGTACACCTGGCAGGCGTCGGTGCCGTCCACGATCAGGCCGGGGATTCCGTAGGCGATGGCGCGCTCGGCCAAATCCTTGCAGAGGAACTGCTGGTCGGTGGGCGTGGAGTAGGCCCAGATATTGTTTTCGACGAAGAGCACGAGGCCGAGCTTCTGTACGGCGGCAAAATTCAGACCTTCGTAGGTGACGCCCGTGGACTGGCCGCCGTCGCCGATCCAGGTCATGACGGCGATGTTGCGCCCTTGCAGCCGCGCGCCCAGGGCAACGCCCGTAAGCACGGGGATCAGGTCGCCCAACGTCGATATCGGGGAAACGACGTGGCGCTCGTGGATATCGCCGAAGTGCGAACTGGCGTCCTTGCCGAAGGTGGGCGAGCCGGCCTTGGCCATGTACTGCATCATGATGTCGCGCGCGGAGAAGCCTTTGACGAGCATGGCGCCCTGGTTGCGGATCATCGGGCCCAACCACTCGTCCTTGCGCAGCGCCATGGCCGACGCGCACGAGCACGCTTCCTGTCCGAGGCCGATGTAGACGCCGCCGACCACCTTGCCCTGCTTGTAGAGGTTTTCCAGCGCGGTCTCCATGCGGCGGTTGAGGAGCATCCAGCGATAGAGCTCGATGTGCTGCTCGCGGGTGAGGTATTTCGATTCGCGGACCGGCGGCGCGGGCGCGGAGAGGTCGCCGTGGACGACGTAGCGGACGCTCTCGCCCTCCCCCACCCCAGCCGACGCAACACCTGCGTCGTCTGGGGACCCCGGTCCGCGCACCTGCTCGATGCGGAAGTCCGGACGTTCGGCGCGCCAGTCGGGAATCGAGTAGGTGCGCTGCTGCGGGTTGGTCGGGTTTTGTAGGCCGGTCGCCCCCGACCGGCTCGGTTTAGGAGCAGGCTTCTTTGCCATAGGCTGAGACGAGGATAAATGCACCACGAATAGATGCAAACCTATTGGAACTTGCCTTACTTTTCTGCTTTCGGCGGCACCGGTTCGTCGTCATCGTCGAAAAGGTGTCCGAGCCGCCATGAGACGGCGTTATAGCAGTACAGTTGCGATTCGGCGCCATACTCGGGACGCGAGGAAGGCTTGGGGGATTTCTCGTCCTTGTCCTGGGTTTGCGCTGAGGCCTCGTCGCTCATGACATCCATCATTATGACACTTCGCCACTACGCCCAAAATGTATCGTCTTCGCCGGCGATCCGCCGCAGCTCCTCCGGCGCACGCGCGGGGACGCCGACGGTGCGGTCCAGCAGCGCATCGAGCGTGTCCACCCACACGATCTGGGAGTTGAAGACGCGGCCGAAATGCGCGGTGAGTTTCTGAGCAATGTCGTCGAGTGCAGGCGCGCTGCCGATTTCTTTCTCGATCGAAGTCACCGATTTGGTTGCAATCCCGCAGGGCACGATCAGCGGAAAGTATTCCAGCGGCTCGTTGGTGACGTTGAGGGCGAAGCCGTGCGAGGTCACGCCGCGCGAGATGTGCACGCCGATAGCGGCAATCTTGGCTTGCTGGTGGAGGTAGGGGTCCTTCGACTCGGATGCGGCGTGCGCGCCAACGCCGGGCGTGCTGTTTGCCGCATCCTCGCTCAGGATGACAGCGCTTAAAGATGGCGGGCGTGTCCACACGCCGGTCATGCCGGCGACACGCTCGGTTGGGATACCGTAGTCGAGGCACAGGCGAATCAGCGTTTCTTCCAGGCGACGGACGAACTCCACGGCGCCGAGCGTTTTGCGGTTGCCCGCGTCGTCCGTGAAGCTGCGCAGGTCGAAAATTGGGTAGCCGACAAGCTGTCCGGGACCGTGAAACGTCACGTCGCCGCCGCGGTCGCACTCGAACAATTCAACTCCACGCTGCTTCAGGAATTCGTCAGAGGCAAGGACGTTCGACCGCTTGGCGTTGCGCCCGAGCGTGATCACCGGCGTGTGCTCCAGCAGCAGCAGTACATTGGGAATCTCGTCGCGCTTGCGCAGATCAACCAGGGTCTGCTGCAGACGCAGGCCGGTGGCGTAGTCGACGCGGCCGAGTTGGACGATGGAAATAACCAAAATTGAGTAATCTCAAATTGTGCAATTGAGTAATTGTGGAGCGGTTCGCAATTACTCAATTAGTTGATTCCGCAATTCTACAATTAGAAATTGATCGCCAACCCTTCCACGCTCTCCACCGCGTCGAGCATACCTTCGGCCAGCGTTGGGTGCGCGTGGATGGTGTACATCAGGTCCTCGACCGTCGCTTCCAGTTCGATGGCGACGACGGCTTCGGCGATCAGTTCGGTCGCCTGCGGGCCGATGATGTGCACGCCGAGAATTTCGCCGTACTGCGCGTCGCTCACGATCTTGATGAAGCCCTCGTGCGCGCCCACGATCGAGGCGCGCGAGTTGGCGCTGAAGGGGAACTTGCCGATCTTTACCTTCAGGCCTTTCTCTTTCGCCTTCGCCTCGGTCAGCCCGACGCTGCCGATCTCCGGATGCGTGTAGGTCGCGGCCGGTATGTGCATGGCAGTCATCTTCTTGGCGGGCTTGCCGGCGATGTGCGCGATGGCCACCTTGCCCTCCATCGAGCCGGCGTGCGCCAGTTGCGGGTAACCGGCGATGATATCCCCGACGGCGTACACGCCCGGCTCCTCGGTCTGGAGCCACTCGTTGACCTTGATGAAACCGCGGTCGGGCTTGATCTTCGTCTTTTCCAGCCCGATGTTCTCGGTACGCGGCTTGCGCCCGACGGCGATCAGGACCTTTTCGGCGGTCACGACTTGTGCTTTGCCATCGACGTCAAACGAGACGGCCACGCCGTCCTTCGTCTTCTCGACTTTCTTCACCGAGGCGCTCACGAAGGTCTTGATGCCGCGCTTGCGGAAGGAGCGGTCGAGTTCCTTGGAGACGTCTTCGTCCTCCAGCGGCACGATGCGCGGCAGCATTTCGACGATGGTGCAGTCGGTGCCGAACGAGTTGTAGATGGACGCGAACTCGCTGCCCACCGCGCCCGAGCCGACAATGACCAGCGACTTTGGAAGCGCAGGCAGGCTGAGGATTTCAATGTTAGTCAGCACCTGCGGGCCGGGCTCGAGGCCGGGGAGCATGCGCGCTTCCGAGCCGGTGGCGAGCAGGACGTTCTTGGCCTGGAGGATGCTTTTGTTGCTTCCGTTCGTCACTTCGACCGAAAGCACTCCGTCGTTCGCCGGGCCGGTCAGTTTGCCGTAACCGCTGATCGTCTCCACCTTGTTCTTGCGCATCAGGAACTCAAGTCCCTTGGCGTGCTTGGTGACGATCTTGTTTTTGCGCTCCTGGATGGCCGCCCAGTTCAGCTTGGGCGTGCCCACGTCGTCGATGCCGAATTCCTTCGCCTGTTTCAGGTGGTCCCAGATTTCGGCATTGAAGAGCAGCGCCTTGGTCGGGATGCAGCCTACGTGCAGGCAGGTGCCGCCCAGCTTGTTGTCTTTCTCGATGAGTGCGACTTTCAGTCCAAACTGTCCGGCGCGGATGGCGGCGGTGTATCCGCCCGGGCCGCTGCCGATGATTGCGACGTCGTAAATCTTGTCTGCCAAGACTTGCTCCTACTATTGCGAATGGCGTGGGTACCCAAACTAGTGATTCTACAAGACCGGAAAAGGATTCGGGGGGCCGTGGGGGTGGCCGTAGGTCAGTTTGAACGTCTCGGCCAATGCCGCTAACGCGTGGCATAAGGCCGAATGCGAACCGAGATTGCTATTTCCCGAACGGTCGGTCACCATGGTAATGTCCGTAAGTCATTGATTGTGCATATGTGCTGCGCATCTGTGCTAAGCTTGCATATATCCCAATGGATGAAGACACCCGTTGGAGTGATGGCGCTCACTTCCTCCCCCCATCCACGTGTGTATACTCATCCCCTTTAACAAGACTTGGAGCCTGAAATGACCAATCATCACCCGCTCATCTTCACGCTCAGGGACACCATCTCTGGTGATGGTTTCCTAGCTGGCATAACGCTGTCCGGTCGAGCGTTGATGGTCAAAGAAGACGACGGTAAGTGGTGGACGTACGGAGTGCGCCCCGGCGCACTCGCGGAAAGTAGCACCACGCCAGAGGAGAGCTTCGCGCGATTCCGCAACCGCTACAAAGAGGTGCTGTTCGACACAGCGCACGACTGCAAGAAATTCGCTGACTTCAAGCGCGAAGTCGAGCGATTCTTGAACGAGGCCGACGCAGAGGAAGAACAGCGCTGGAATGATGCGCTGGCCGCAGTGCGGGGCTGCTCAGGGCCACTCTTGGAACCATTCTCAAAACTGCCGAGAGAGAGGCCAGAGTCATCGCCTGTCAAGGTCACAGTCGAAAATCTGGCGGCTGGTGGCAGGAAATTCAAGCCCAGCGACAACATCAACGACAAACTGGCTAAAGCTGCCTAAACATGTCCGCAACCGCCTCGCGCGCAGACATGGAGCGAATGCTGAAACGCTGCGCGGCGGGATACACAATGCGGCGAACAACGCACGGGTACAGCATAAAATTCAACGGAAGAACGTATCCAAGTATGCCCAAGTTCGACAACATCGAACTTGGGCATATTCGCAAGATGGTGCGACATCTCCAGATCAATCGGGACTGCGCCCGACAGACCATCCCCATCTAGAAATTCAAACTGCACCACTACCGGAACTAGCCGCTGATTGACGCAGATGAACGCGGCTCTTGAAGGATCTATGTTTTCACCGAAATGCGTAGATGCTTCGCTTCGCTCAGCATGACACTTCCTGAAGAATCAGCGTCGATCAGCGTTCATCAGCGGCTGACTTGTTTTGTGCCGGATTCACCACCCACACATTCAGCTTCGATCCGTTCGCCCCGCGATACACGCGCTGCGTGGCCTTCTGGAAATCGTTCGGCTTGGCCTGGTAGATGCTGGGCACGAAGGTCTGCGGGTTGATGTCCACCAACGGGAACCACGTGCTCTGCACCTGGACCATGATGCGGTGACCGCGGCGGAAGGTGTGGTTCACGTCGGGCATGACGAACTCGATCTTCGCCTGCTGCCCGGGCTTGAACGCCTCCGGTTTTTCGTAGCTGTTGCGGAAGCGCCCGCGCATCGGTTCGCCGCGCACCATTTGCTGGTAGCCGCCCATCTCGATCTGCATCGGATTGGGGTCGGCATCGGGAGCATCGACCGGATATACGTCGATCAGCTTGACCACGAAATCGGAGTCGGTGCCGGTAGTCGAAACCTGCAAGCTCGGTTGCAGCGGCCCGGCGAGCGTGATGTCTTCCGTCAGCGGCTCGGTCTGATAGACGAGTACGTCGGTGCGCCAGCCCTGCTCGCGGTTGTCGCCGTCCATGTAAGGACGCGCCATGCCCGACGTGGTGTGCTCGAAAAAGGGCACCGGCTTGTTCGGGTCGCTGACGTACTCGTCAAATCCCTCGGCGGGCGCGTTAAACGACAGCGTGCCGCTCGCACCCAGGTAAAGCGTCTTCTGTGCCGTGTTCGTCGGAGGCCAGGCGTCGTACTTGCGCCACTGGTTGGTGCCGGTTTCGAAGACGTACGCATTGGGCAGGTCGTTGGCGCCCTTTCCTTTCAGGTAGTACTCGAAAAACGGGAACTCGATGTTGCGCTGGTAGAAGTCGCTGACCATCGAATTGAAGTGGATATCGCCGAGGCTGTCGTAGGTCGGCACGGACCAGCAGCCGTGGCACCACGGGCCCATCACCAGCCGCACGCGCGCGCCGGGCCCATTCTTCGCGATGGTCTTATAGGTGTTGAGCGCGCCGTAGAGGTCTTCGGCGTCGAACCAGCCGCCGACGGTCAGCACCGCGGGCTTGATGTTCTTCAGGTGTGGCAGCAGGTTGCGCGCCTGCCAGAAGGCATCGTAGTTGGGATGCTGCGTGACCTCGTCCCAGAACGCAATTTTGTGATGGAGGAAGTTGTCGTTCACCAGCGAAAGCGGCTCCATCGCCTTGTAGAACGTGTAGCCGTCGGCAGGAATGTCGAAGTCGCGCTGCGGACGCTTGGTGGTCGGCTCAGGCCGGGCCAGTCCGAAGCCGGCAATGAATCCGAAGAAGTGCGGCAGCCAGAGCGCGCCGTTGTGGTGGAAGTCGTCGCCGATGAACCAGTCGGCGATGGGCGCCTGCGGCGAGGCGGCCTTCAGCGCCGGGTGCGCGTTGATGATGCCGGTTGAGGTGTAAAAGCCCGGGTACGAGATGCCCCACATGCCGACTTTGCCGTTGTTGAACGGGATGTTCTTGATCAGCCAGTCGATGGAGTCGTAGGTGTCGGTAGCTTCGTCCACGGCCTTGCCGCCCTTTTCGGCCGCGTCTTCCGGGCGCATATCCATGAACTGGCCTTCCGACATCCATGCGCCGCGCACGTCCTGGTAAACGAAGATGTACTTGGAGCGCGCGAAGTGCTCGGAGGGCCCGAGGCGCGCGGGATAGGTGTCCGCGCCGTACGGGCGGACGCTGTAAGGCGTGCGGTCGTACATGATCGGGTAAGTGTTGATGGGCGAGGCGTCCTTCGGGACATAGACCGCCGTGAACAGGTGCACGCCATCGCGCACCGGGATGCGGTATTCGAATTTCGTATAATTCGCCTTGACGAAGTCGGCGAGTTCCCGCGCACGGTCCTGCTGTGTCTGTTGCTCGCGCGTAGGCGCCTGCTGCTGTGCGCCACGGACTTGTGCAAAGAGCGGCGAAACGGCGAAAAGAAGAACCAGCGCCAGAGAACGGCGAAGAGCGCGAAGGATCATGGGACGGCTCCAATCAGTCAGAACCGCGAATTATAGCTAACTCAAGCGGAAACCAGATTTTAGCGATCGTAAAACACAAGTCCTTTAGAAGTTCAGATTTGCAAACTGCTTCTCGCAAATCTGAACTTCTAAAGGACTTTGAAATCTAGCCCCGGCTGGTCTTGCCTTGCGCCTTGAGCCTTACGCCAGGATCTTCGCCACGTCCTTCGCGAAGTAGGTCAGGATGATGCTGGCACCGGCGCGCTGGATTGACGTCAGCGACTCCAGCATCACGCGATCGCGGTCGATCCAGCCGTTCTTCGCCGCGGCTTCGATCATCGCGAATTCGCCCGACACCTGGTAGGCCGCAATCGGCACTTCGAAGCGCTCGTAGGCGGCGTGAATCACGTCCAAATACGGCAGCGCGGGCTTCACCATCAGCATGTCCGCGCCTTCGGCGAGGTCAAGTTCCATTTCCTTCATAGCTTCGCGGAAGTTCGCCGGGTCCATCTGGTAGCTGCGGCGGTCACCGAACTGCGGCGCCGAGTCGGCCGCCTCGCGGAACGGCCCGTAAAAGCCGCTGGCAAACTTGGCGGCATAGCTGAGGATCGGGATGTTGGCAAAACCGTTGGCGTCGAGCGCGGTGCGGATGGCGCCGACACGGCCGTCCATCATGTCGCTGGGCGCGATGATATCCATGCCCGCGCGCGCCTGCGAAACCGCGGTCTTGGCTAGAATATCGAGGGTGGGATCGTTGGCGATCTCGAACGCTTCCGCCGCGAATTTTTCCGCCTCAGCCGCTGCCGATCCGGTCGTCACGACCGTTTTCGGGCCACCGGGGTTCGCCGCCGGGAGCACGATGCCGCAGTGTCCGTGCGACATGTATTCGCACAGGCAGACGTCGCCGATCACCATCAGGCCCGGCACGGCGGCCTTGATGGCACGCGTGGCCTTCTGCACGATGCCATCGTCGGCCCAGGCGCCGGTCGCGACTTCGTCCTTCTTCTCCGGCAGCCCGAACAGGATCACCGCCGGGATTCCGAGCGACTTCACCTCGCGGCACTCTTTCACCGTCTCGTCGATGGAGAGGTTGAAGACGCCGGGCATACTGCCGATTGGCTTGCGCACGCCTTCGCCCGCGCAGACGAACAGCGGGTAAATGAAGCCCTCGGGCGTGAGCCGGGTTTCACGGACAAAATTGCGCAACACTTCGGTGCGGCGCAAGCGGCGCGGGCGCGAGACAGGGAAAGTCATGAGTGCGACCTCTCCAAATGATGTACTTCGATGATAGCACCGCGCACGAGTCGAAAAACTGCGCGAACCCGCTATTTTTGCGGCTGTGACGATGGTCACTGACAAGAGTTATCAGCTCTCACCTATCAGCTTCTAATCCTTTACAGCAGTAGCATCATCGGACTGGAGCGCTGAACTTGAAGCCTCAAAGCTGAGCGCTGATAGCTGAGAGCTTCGCCGCTGTGTTAGCTTCAAATGCAATGGATCACGCCTGTCACCAGTGCGGAACAGAGATTGAAGAGGGCACGCCTTTCTGCCGCCACTGCGGTGCGTCGCAAATACGAATTCCCGACATGGAAGAGCCGGCAACTCCTCCGCTGCCGCCGGAAACACCCGGAGAGGTGCAGCCTCCCGCCCAACCGATCGTCATCGGGCAAGTTCTGCCGCCTCCGCCGCTCGGGGTAGATTGGTCGAACGCGCTTCCTGCCGCGGGTTGGGCCGGTGCGCTGCTGGCGCTGGCTTGGAGCATCCCATACATCGGATATTTCCTCTGGATCCTGGCTGCCGGCGCGGTCGCGGTGGCGTTTTACAAACGTCGGGTACCGAATGCGGTGGTGACGCCCGCCAACGGAGCGCGGATTGGGGCGCTGTGCGGCCTGTTCGGATTCGTGGGATTTGCGGTCCTGATGGCGATTGGGCTCCTGCTCCTGCGCGGCAGCACCAAGTTCCGCGAGTTGCTGCAACAAGCCATGCAGCAGGCGGCAGCGGGCAATCCTGACCCCAAGGCGCAGGAAATCCTGGCGCAGATGACTTCGCCCGCCGGCCTGGCGTTTATCGTGACGCTGGTGATGATTGTGTTCCTGGTCGGCTTTGTCGCCCTCTCCAGCGCTGGCGGCGCAGTCGGGGCGTGGATCTACAAAAAGAATTCAGAATGAAGAATCGAGAATGACGAATGTCGCGGGAGCGCTATAGTCCTGATTCTTCATTCTTAATTCTTAATTCTTCATTCGTGGTTGTATCTCCTGCGTGCCGCCAGATATCATTTCCCCGCCATGACCTCCACCCCTGTGACTAAACCCAAGCTGCGCGAAAAAGCCCAGTTGATGTCGGCCTCGGAAATCGAGCGGACGCTGGTCCGCCTGGCGCACGAGATCATCGAGAAAAACGACGGTATCCGCGACCTGGTGCTCATCGGCATCAAGCGGCGCGGCGTTCCCATAGCGCAGCGGCTGGCCAAGATCATCCAGCGCATCGAGGGCACTCCGCTTCCGAACGGCGTCCTCGACATCCAGTTCTATCGCGACGATCTCTCCACGGTGGGCGAGAAGCCGGTCTTCCAGAAGGGCGAGCTCGGGTGCGAGGTGGAAGACAAGAACGTGGTGCTGTGCGACGACGTGCTCTATACCGGCCGTACCACGCGTGCGGCCCTGGATGCGCTGGTGGACCATGGACGTCCGCGGCGCGTACAGTTGCTGGCGCTGATCGACCGCGGGCATCGCGAGCTGCCCATCGAGGCCGGGTTCGTCGGCCGCACCGTGCAGACCACGCGCAACGAGATCATCGAAGTGAAGCTCCAGGAAACCGACGGCATGGAAAAAGTGCTGCTGGTGGAAAAAGAAAGCTGAAGCCGGCATCCGGTTCGTAGGGAAACCGCGGAGGCAGCAGGCGCTCTCGCCTGATCGCCGCACATGCAAAATAAAGACAAGCGGTCACTGCTCGGTATCGAACTGCTACCTACCGAAGACATCGTTTCCATTCTTCGGTTGTCCCGCCGTTTTCAGCGCAGCCGTCCCAAGCCGCTCTTCAAGGACAAACGAATCGCGCTGCTGTTTTACGAGGCATCGACGCGCACGCGCATCTCGTTCGAGTTTGCGGCCAAGGTGCTGGGCGCAACCACCACGCTCGTCCATGCCAGCGCATCGAGCATTGAGAAAGGCGAGTCGCTGCTCGACACCGGCTACACCATCACCGCACTCGGCGCCGACGTAATCATCATCCGCCACCCCTCATCGGGCGCGCCGCACGTGCTTGCGAAACACGTGCAGATCCCTGTCATCAACGCCGGCGACGGCATGCACGAGCACCCGTCGCAGGCGCTGCTCGACGCATATACGATCCAGCAGCGGAAGAAAAAGCTCGACGGCCTGCGCGTTGCCATCGTCGGCGACATCTTTCACAGCCGCGTGGCGCGCAGCGAGGTGCTGCTGCTGTCGCGCTTCGGCTGCAGGATTTGCCTCTGCGGACCTCCGGAGCTGGCGCCCGAGGTAGCGACCACACTCGCGCCGGGCGTGACCGTGACGCGCAATATCGGCGAAGCGCTGCGTGGCGCGGACGTCGTGATGGTGCTCCGCATCCAGAAGGAGCGGCTCGCCAGCCTGCAATTGAACGTGGACGAGTACATTGCAAATTTCCAGCTCACCGCGGAGCGGCTGCGCATGGCCAAGCGCGATGTCATCCTGATGCATCCCGGGCCCATCATTCGCGGCATGGAGCTGAGCGGCGATTTGGCTGACATGCCGCAGTCCACCATCCTCGACCAGGTCCACAACGGCGTCGCCGTGCGCATGGCTATCCTGGCACGGGCACTGGGAATCAAGATATGAAGACAGCGCAAAACTCGCTGTTGATTCGCGGCGGCACGGTCATCGATCCCGCGGGCAAGGTCGAGGGGCAGTTCGATGTGCTGATCGCCGACGGACTGGTGGCGGAAGTCGCGCCGCGCGGCAAAGTGAAAGGTAAGGCCGCAGACTCTATCGACGCGCGCAACCTGATCGTCGCACCGGGATTCGTGGACCTCCACGTTCACCTGCGCGAACCCGGCCAGACGCACAAGGAGACGATCGCGTCCGGCACGGCGGCAGCGGCGGCGGGCGGGTTCACCAGCGTCTGTGCCATGCCGAATACTTCGCCGGTGAACGACTCGGTCGAGATCACTGCCTGGATGCAGCAGGCGGAGCGCGGCGCGGTGGTCAACGTGTTCCCTGTTGCCGCGGCGACCATTGGCAGCGCGGGCGAGAAGCTCGCCGATTACGCGGCGCTGCGCAAGGCAGGCGCAGTCGCATTCACCGACGATGGCCGCCCCGTGCTCAACGATTCCGTAATGCGAGAGGCGCTGGTGCAGTCCGCGCGCATCGGAGTGCCGCTCATTCAGCACGCGGAGGACACCCGCCTCACTACCGGCGGACAGATGAACACCGGCGCAACCGCGTTCCGCCTGGGTTTGCGCGGCTTACCGCCGGAAGCGGAATCGAAGATCGTGGAGCGCGACGTCGAGTTGGCGAAGGCCACGATGGCGCACCTGCACGTAGCGCACGTCTCTACCGCAGGCGCGTTGAAGGCGATCCGGCGCGGCAAGAAGGACCGCTTGCGCGTCACCTGCGAGGTCACGCCGCACCATTTCACGCTGCTCGACGAGGAAGTCCGCGACTACGACACGCGCTTCAAGATGAATCCGCCGCTGCGTTCCGGCGCCGACCGCGAAGCAATCTGGGCGGCGCTCGCCGACGGCGCCATCGACGCCATCGCCACCGATCATGCCCCGCACGCGCTGCACGAAAAACAAGTCGAGTTTGACCGCGCGCCATTTGGCCTCATCGGCCTGGAAACCGCGCTGGCACTGGCAATCACGGTCCTGCACCGGCGCAAGGAAATCCCCCTGCGCCGGATAGTCGAGCTGCTTTCCAGTAATCCCGCGCGCATCGTCAACCTGCGCGGACGCGGAACGCTCGCGGTTGGCTCGATTGCGGATGTGGTCTTGTTCGATCCCAGGGCGCGCTGGACCTACGACGCGCGCCAGACCCGCTCCCGCTCGCGCAACACGCCCTTCGATGGATGGCAGCTCTATGGCCGCATCGTGGCGACGATCGTCGGCGGACGCATCGTGCATCGCGCCTAGACGGGCGCGGTCCATCCGGTCGCGGTACAATCGCCGGCCATGAAGCGCCAATGCTTTGCCGTGCTCGCCTGCTCGATCGCCCTCTTCTCGATCGCAATGAGTATTCCGTGTTCTGCTGCCGACCTGCCGAATCCGGCGTTGATCGTGCTTGTGAAGGGCGCGAATGAGTTGGCCATCGTCGACCCAACATCGCTGAAGGTCCTCGCTCGAGTGCCGACTGGTGAGGCGCCGCACGAGGTCGCGTTGTCGGCGGACGGCAAGACCGCATTCGTCAGCAATTACGGCGCCCGCACGCCTGGCAACTCCATCTCGGTGATCGACCTCGCGACGCAGCGCGAGATCAAGCGTGTCGACCTGGGTCCGGTGCGCCGTCCTCATGGCATGGTCGAGAACGGCGGCAAGCTGTACTTCACTGCCGAATTCAGCCGACTGATAGGCCGCTACGACCCGCAGGCCGGCGCCGTGGATTGGCTCATGGGAACGGGACAGACCGGCACGCACATGCTGGTCGTCACCGGCGACGGAAGCAAGATCTTTACGTCGAACATCGGTTCGGATTCCGTGACGCTCTTCGACCGCGCGGCGAACGGCAACTGGAACGTCACCGCGATCGCGGTAGGCAAAGGACCGGAGGGGATCGCGCTTTCGCCCGACGGAAAAGAAGTGTGGTCCGCGCATTCGCGTGACGGCGGCATTTCGATCATCGACGTCGCCACCGGAAAAGTCGTCCAGACGCTCGCCGCGAATACCAAGCGGTCGAACCGTGCGCGCTTCACGCCGGACGGCAAGAGGGTCTTAATCTCCGACATTGGCGGCGAAGTGCTGGTTTTTGGCGCGGCGTCGCGGCAGGTGCTCAAGCACATCCCGTTGCCGGGTCAACCGGAGGGCATCCTGATCACGCCTGATGGCGCGCGCGCGTTCGTTGGACTGGGGAGCGCCAACGCGGTCGCGGTCGTCGATCTGAAAACGATGACCATGACGGGAAAGTTCGACACCGGCGCCGAGACCGATGGGCTGGCGTGGGCGCAGCAGTAAAGCGTTACTCGATAAACATGCAGTCTCCGTACGAATAGAACCTGTACCGCTGCTCGACTGCTTGCCGGTAGGCCTCCAGCGTGAACTCTCGACCGGCGAACGCACACACCAGCATCAGCAGCGTGCTCTTGGGCAGGTGAAAATTGGTCAGCAGCGCCCCGACGACGCGAAACTGGAACCCCGGATAGATAAAAATACCTGCCTCGCCGCTGCCGGCCTGAATGGTTCGGTAGCCAAGGGCGGCTGCCCCCGCGTTCTCAGCGTGGCGGCGGCCGCCCTCGGCCGCCGCAACATATGCCGCATACTCCGGAGTCCTGACGGTGGTCGTCCCAACCGCCACCACTCGCCTGCCCGCCTGCATCGCCCCGTTGATCTTCTCCGCCGCCGCTTCGCCGATGCTGTACCACTCGCGGTGCAGCGTGTGCTCTTCCACGACCTCCGCATGCACCGGCTGAAACGTCCCGAGCCCGACGTGCAGCGTGATCTCGGCGGTTTCGATTTTCCGCGCCACCATGCGCTCCAGGATTTCCGGTGTGAAGTGCAGTCCGGCCGTCGGCGCGGCCACCGATCCCCGCTGCCGCGCGTAGACGGTCTGGTAGCGCTCGCGGTCCTCGGGACGGTCCTCGCGCCCGATGTACGGCGGCAGCGGCACGTGCCCGATGCGCTCCACGGCGGCGAAGAAGTCGGGCACCGGCTCGAAGCGCAGCGTACGCTCGCCAAATTCGCCGCGTGCGATGACCTCCGCCCGCAGTTCGTCGCCGAAGGTCAGAAGCTCGCCAACGCCAATCTTGCGGCCCGGCCGGACCAGTGCGTTCCACACCAGGCTCTGGGCTTCAGGCTCTGGGCTCTGGGAAGCGGGGCTTGTTAATAGGACCTCAACTTTGCCCTTCAGGAAGTCCCTTGCCGCCGGATTTCGTGGCGACACCGGTTGCGAGTGCGCGCCGCTGCGGTGTCCGAAGAGCCGCGCCGGGAACACCCGCGTGTTGTTGAAGACCACCAGGTCGTCGGGGCGCAGCAGGTTGGGAAACTCGCGAAACTGCCGGTCTTCGAAGCGCCTGGTGTCCCGCAGCATGTGGAGCATGCGCGAGGCGGCGCGGTCGGCCAGCGGCTCCTGCGCGATCAGATCTTCGGGAAGGTGGTAGTCGAACTCAGAAACCAGCACAAGTCATTTGTAATTGAGTCATTTGTAAATAGGTAATTGAAATCCGTAACTTACGCCAAAATGGCGCTATCCCGCCGAAACCCGATTGCTCCCCGGCGATTCCCTGGGGTACGATGCTGACACCCACGAGTGCGGGACACCCGGTACAATTGAAGCGGATGAACAGCGAACGCCAGCATCGGGACGAAATTGTGCGCTACGGGCGCATGCTGCACCAGCAGTTCTTCGTGGCGGCCACGGACGGCAACCTGTCCGTGCGCCTCGACGACGGAACCGTGCTGTGCACGCCCACCTGCCTGAGCAAGGGCATGATGGAACCCGACGATCTGGTGATCGTGGACACGAATGGCCGCAAGCTGCGCGGCCATCGTGCGCCATCGAGCGAGATCGCGATGCACCTGCTGATCTACCGCCTGCGTGCGGACGTCAACGCGGTGGTGCACGCGCATCCCCCGACGGCAACCGGTTACGCAGCCGCCGGCTTGGCGCTTACGCAGCCGCTGGTTTCTGAGATTGTCATCACGCTCGGATCGGTCCCGCTGGCGCCGTATGCCACGCCAGGAACTCCCGAGCTGAGCGATTCTCTGGCGTCGCTTATCCCCGACTACGACGCCATCCTCATGGCCAACCACGGTGTTGTGACCTTTTGCCAGGACCTCACCGGCGCTTACATGAAGATGGAGACGGTCGAGCACTTCGCCAAGATCGCGCTGGTGACGCAGACGCTCGGCAAGCAGCAACTGCTGAGCAAGGCCGACGTCGACAAGCTGATAGCGGTACGCGAGCGCTACCTGATGAACGACGCGGGCAAGCGCCCGGCAGCGGCGGCCCCCGCCGAACCCGCACCCGCCATGACCTCCGACAAACGCTGATTAATCCCCGCCGATCCTGAACCTCATCCCCGCGCGGAAATTCGCCCGCAGCGCCGGAAATCCCGCCGCTTCTTCGTAATGGCGGTTAAAAACGTTTTCGATATTCACGTACGCTGTCACGCGGTTGGTGATAGCGCGCCATGCGCCCACGTCGAAGCGCGCGTATCCGGCGGCGTGCTTGACGGGCGGCAGCAGACCGAGAAAATCCGAATCCGGCCGACGGCCCAGGAATGTCCCGCCCAGGTTGCCGCCCCAACGCCGCACCGCATAAACCGCCAGCAGCGAGCCTGCGTGCCGGGGACGGCGCAGCAGCGGCGCGCCCTGCGCGAGCAGCGGATCGAAGGCCAGCGGCGCATTCAGGATTTGCGTGGAAGTGTAGGTGTACGACGCGTCCAAACTGAGCCGTGTGGTGGGCCGCGCACGGAACTCAACCTCCGCGCCATGCGCCAGCGCGCGGTTCAGGTTTACGTACTGGCTCACAAACGTAGTCGGGTCAAAGCTGAAGGCAATCTGGTTGGTGAACAGGTTGTTGTAATAGGTCGCGCCCATCCAGTACTTGCCGCCGAAAAGCGATTGCTGCACACCCGCTTCGAACGACCGGTTTTCTTCCGCCTTCAGCTTCGAGTTCGGAATAATGCCGAAGCCGCCGATGCCGAACGCTTCTTCCAGCCGCGGCTCCTTGATGCCCGTCGCGTAGGAGAAGCGCAGGCGTGTGCCGCTGAAGACATGGTTCCCTTTCAGCGCGACCACGGAGGCGGCAATGCGCGGGACTGCCTTGCTGCCGAACGTTTCGTTGTGCACGTAGCGCACGCCGCCGATGAGCGACACGCGGTTCCACGTCAGCACTTGTTCTCCATACACGGCGTGATTGCGCCGCAGACCGTGGCTGAGCGGCAGCGCCGTGAAGTCGCCGACCCAACCGTTCTCGTCCTCGAATTGATAGCCGAAGGTGCTGCGCGCCCAGGAACGCTCGTCGTACTCGCCCTGGTAGTCGAAACCGGCGCGGTTAATGTTGGCGAAGTCGGAGAACGGGAAATCGAAATTGCCGAACGCCGGCGACACGCGTCCGGGCTCCTGCACGGTGTCGACGTTCAACCGCCTGTGGTGATATTCAAAGCCGGTCAGCCGGTGCTGCCAGCGCGAGGGCCCGGTGATGGCCAGCTCCGCCGAGGCGAGGAAGTTGTTCTGGCGCGCGTGCTCATCGAAATCGGGCGGCAGCAGTGGTTGCCCGTTGAAATTCCAGAACGACTGCACGCCGCTGCGATTATTCGAATGCCGCGTGCGCACGCGGAACAGAGCGCGCGGATGCAGCACGATGCCGATGTTCGCACCCTGCAGCGAATTGGAGTAATCGTCGTTCGGACCCTGTCCTGAAGTGTTGAACTGGTCGGCGAACAGGTTGTAGTCGAAACGTCCGCGCGCGCCCGCCAGCGATGCGTATCCGCGCGCCGTCTGAAACGTTCCGCCCTCGCCGCCGAAGCGCAGCTCCGGAGTGTGCGTCGAGCCGGTGCGCGTCCATGCCTGCACCACGCTGGTCATGGCGTCCGAGCCGTAGAGCGTGCTTTCGGCGCCGCGCACGAACTCCAGGCGGTCCACCTGCTCCATCGGGACGACCGCGAAGTCGAACGTGCCCCCGGGATCGTTGATGGTGACGCCATCCACGATGACTTTGTTGTAGCGCGACTCGCCGCCGCGTACGAACAGCGATGCCAGCCCGCCGCGACGTCCGTTGGCGCTGAGGATCGCGCCGGGAAGGAAGCGCAGCGCGTCCGCTGCCGCCACCGGCTGCATGGAAATAAGCGCTTGCGAATCGAGAAGTGAGGTGTCGGCGCCGGATTCGCCGGTCGGCAACGGCGTTCGTTCCGCGCTGACGACGACGGTCTCTGCCGCCGATGCGACCGACAGCCGGACCGCCAGGGCTTCGTTAGATGGCACCTTGGCATTTGCCTCGGCCGCCGCAAAGCCCGGGGCCAGCACGCGCACGCGATATTCGCCGCCGGCCAACCCGCTCAGCAGCGCCAGGCCGTCACCGCGAGTTTCTCCGACGGCAGCGGCAGCGGTGGAGTTCCGAACGTACGCGGTCACCCGCGCACCCGCAACGACGGCGCCCTGCGGATCGACGACCTTGACCTGGAGGTCGGCAGCGAAGGTGAACGGTACGAACAGCAGAAGAGAAGCGAATAACCGAAGGAGACGGGACATGAGCCCTCCTTTTCACGCGAAAGGGGCTATTGGATTTGGCTCGCGTCGGTCTCCTGGCTTGCGACGAACAGTTTCAGTTTCGAGTTTCAGTTTCAGCAAACCCGAACTGCAACCCGGTCGGCCTTCCCATGGTTTCCCACAGTGGCGATCCGCTTCGGGCATTCAGCAACTAGCAACTAACAACTAGCAACTGCTTTCCCGGTCGCTTACAGTTGCGCGGCAGCGCGGGTCTTGCACCCGCTTCCCGGACACGCGAACCAGGACTGGATTGTAAATTAGAAATTGGAAAATTTGAAATTTATCGGATACGACAATGAGCGCTCGCTCAAATTTGAAATTTGCAAATTTCAAATTTCAAATTTTCTGTTGTTCCCACACGCTCAGATACCGTTCTCCCCGGTCCGGCAGGATCGTGACCACCTTCTTCTCCGGCCCCAGTTCCTGGGCGACGTAGATTGAAGCGAGCACATTCGCCCCGGCGCTGATTCCCACGAACAGCGCTTCCTCGCGCGAGAGCCGCATGGCCATCTCGATCGCGTCCTCGGTACGGATGGCGATCACCTGGTCGATGGCGTTCAGGTCCACGATCTCCGGAATAAATCCGTCAGCCAGTCCCTGGATGCCGTGACACCCCGGCTCGCCGCCCGACATCACCGCCGACTCCGACGGCTCTACCGCCACAATGCGCACCCGGCGGTTTACCCGGCGCAGCGCGCGCGCCACTCCCATCAGCGTGCCGCCCGTGCCCACGCCCATGACGAAGGCGTCCACGTCCGGACCCGCTTGCGCCAGGATTTCCGCGCCGGTGGTGACTTCGTGCGCCCGCGGATTGTCTTTATTTTCGAATTGGCGGGGCAGGAAAATGCTGGGATCGCGCCGCGCCCGTTCCTCCGCTTCCCTGCGCGCATCGCTGATGTGCCGCACGCTGTCGATCAGCTCCAGCTCCGCGCCGAACGATTCGATCATCTTGCGCCGCTCCACGCTCGCCGACCGCGGCAGCAGGATGCGCACCCGGTAGCCCTTTTCCGCGCCCACCATGGCGAAGGCGATTCCGGTGTTGCCGCTGGTGACTTCGAGGATGGTCGAGCCGGGCTTGAGTTGGCCGCGCTCCTCCGCGCACTCCACGATGAAGCGCGCAACGCGGTCCTTCACGCTGCCGCCCGGGTTCATGAATTCCGCCTTGGCGAGGATGGTTGCGCACTCCGGCGGGACCACGCGCGTGATCCCCAGCAGCGGGGTACGGCCGATACATTGCAGGATTCCCGGACGTGCAACGGTGGTGGTAGTGGCGGCCATGAGACCTCGCGAAGGCAAGTAACGTCAGATTGAGCTTAGGGAGGTAGGTGGCGGGGCAACAAGGTCGCTGGTCACAAGGCTATGTTCAACGGAGTGTCATCCTGACGCTGACCCTGAGCGCAGCGAAGGAGCAGCGGAAGGATCTATGCTTTTGAGTTGGACGAATGCAGAGGTCCTTCGTCGGACTAACGTCCTCCTCAGGATGACCCTTCTAAAGGGGCGCCGAGTCCTGCCCGAAATCCTTTTCCGCGCTCTCCCGCATCCGGTCCAGCGCGGACTGCATTTCGGCGTGGTACCGCGCGAGGGCCTCATGGTCCGCGTCCTTGGGGACCGTCATCATGCGCGAGATGTGCAGGGAGACGCGCGAAAACGGCTTCGGGATCATCAGCCGGTCCCACGAGTTCAGCACCCAGGCACGCTCCACCGCCAGGTGAAATGCGACCAGTGGTGTTTGCGTATTGCGCGCCAGCAGGACCGGTCCCGGTTTCGCAACGTAGCGTGGCCCCTTGGGCCCATCAATCGTGAACGCCGCCGTGCGCTTGTCTTCGATCACCGTATGCATACCGAGCAGCGCCCGCACGCCGCCGCGCGTGCTCGATCCGCGCACCGCCTCGAAGCCGAACTTGGAGATGATACGCGCGATGTATTCGCCGTCGAAGCTGCTGCTGGTCATCACTCCGATCCGGCGGCCGCGGAAGAACCACGTCGCCGGGACGATGCAGCGGTGCCAGAAGACCCACACCGCCGGCTGGATCCATCCGCCCGCCGGCCCGCCCGCTTCGACCGCGACGGAATAGCGCAAGGTCGGGCCAACCAGGCGCACCAGCAGCCAGGCACTCGCTGTGATGAGCGCGAGCAAGAGGCGCTGCTTGAGCGTGAATTGTTCGGGCTGTGGCATGTCGTTTCGCAATAGTAATAAGTAACAAGTAATAAGTAATGAGCAAAAACATTCAGGCTTGCTCTTTGCCGATAACATCTGTCCCGAAGAACGAAGGCTGCGGATTGTCCGCAGCCTTCTCTCCTAGTACTTATTACTTGTTACTTATTACTCGCTTTACGCGTACTTCACCCACTTCATGATTTCCGGCAGCGTGGGCTTCTTGCCGTACATGAGGATGCCGACGCGGTAGATGCGCGAGCACAGCCAGATCACGCCCCAAATGGTGACAACCAGCAGCGCGATGCTGAGAGCGATCTGCCACCAGGGCGGCGTCTGCACCACGATTCGCAGGTACATCAGGATGGGCGAGAAGAACGGGACCATCGACATCCACACGGAAACCGGAGCGTTGGGCTGGCGGATGACGAACATCATCATCATGACCGGGACCACGATGGGCAGGGTGACGAACGTCTGCCACTGTTGCGCTTCCTGCTCGGAATTGACCATCGCGCCCAGCGCCGCGAACAGCGTGCTGTAGAGCATGTAGCCGAGCACGAAGAAGACCGCGAACGCGGGCAATGTCCCCAGCTTGAAGGAAAACCCGCTGTCCTTCACGCCGGCCATGGCCAGCAATGCCGGAGCCGAGGCGGCGGCGGCCAGGAGGATCCAGATCGCTATCTGGGTCAGGCCGACGGCGCCCACGCCCAGGACTTTGCCCGCCATCAACTCCGAAGCCTTGGCCGAGGAAAGCACCACTTCCATGACGCGCGAAGTTTTCTCTTCCAGCACCGAGCGCATCACCGACATGCCGTAGATGAGCAGGGTCATGTAGAGCATCATCACCAGCACGATGGCGCTGATGAACTGCCCCGGCCCGTTGGACTTCTGCTCCTGCCCGCCTTTTAACGCGACGGCTTCCAGGTCGAAGTCTTTCATCATGGCGTCGATGTCGGAGGCCGCGGCGCCGTGGGACATCAGTTGCTGCCGCAAAACCGACGTCCGCAGGGCCGATTCCATGGAGCCAACCTCGATGAAGTCGCTGGTCTCGCGCGCCACGTACGTTACTTTGCGCGATTTCACCACGTCGTCGGTCAGCCACAGGAAGCCGTCGAGTTTGGTGTTGCTGACGTCGCTTTTCAACTGCGCTCGCAGCGCCTCGCTGGGGCTGGTATTCACGTCCACCGCGTACTTTACGTTTCTGCTGGTCGCAAGCTGCGCCTTGACCGCATTGGCGAAGTCGGCGTTGTCCGATACCACGACGATGTGCCGCGTCCCGCCGGTCTTCATGCCCGCCAGTTTGCCGGGAACGATGACGAAGCCCAGCATCAGGGCCGGGAACAGAATGGTCGAAATGATGAACGACTTGGTGCGGACTCGCTCCACGTACTCTCGCTTGATGATCAGCCAGATATTACGCATGCGCCCCCCGCGCCGCTGCCGGTAATTCGCTCTTGCCGACGACATCAATGAAAATCTCTTCCAGCGACGGCTCCATCAGCTCGAACTTGCTGACCCGGCACGAGGCGGCCGCCCGATGCAGCAGTTTCTGCGGGTCGGCCCCCGGCTGCATCCGCACTTCCACATACTTCCCGTAGTTATTGAACGACTGCACCAGTGCCGGATCGTCGAGGAAACTCGCATCGCCCTCGTACTCCACTTGCACGTTGTTCCGGCCGTAGCGCGACTTCACCTCGCGCAGTTCACCGGTCAGAACGGCCTTCCCATGATCAATCAAGCAAATGGAATCGCAGAGGCGTTCGACCGTGTCCATACGATGGGTCGAGAACAGGATGGTTTTGCCCGCCTTCTTCGCTTCCAGCAGGACGTCCTTCATCACCACCGTGTTCGACGGGTCGAGACCGGAGAAAGGTTCGTCCAGTATCAGCAGGTCGGGATCGTGCAGCATGGCGGCGATGAACTGCACCTTCTGCTGCATGCCCTTGGAAAGCTCTTCGACCTTCTTCGGCATCCATTCGGTCAGTTCCAGGCGTTCGCACCAGGAGGTCGCGCGGGCCCTCGCGTCGCGCGCGCTCACACCTTTCAGCTCCGCCAGGAACACGAGCTGGTCGATGATCTTCATCTTCTTGTACAGGCCGCGCTCTTCGGGCAGGTAGCCGATGTTGGTGAGCTGCTTTCGATCGAACGCCTGGCCGAAGATGCGGACCTCGCCCGAATCGGGCACGGTGATGCCGATCATCATGCGGATCGTGCTGGTTTTCCCGGCGCCGTTGGGGCCGAGCAGGCCGTAAACGGTTCCCGCCGGGATGTCCATTGAAAGATCGTCAACGGCGACGAAGTGGTCGAAGGTCTTGCGGACCTGGATGAGTTCAACCGTGTTCTTCATGGATACCCGTGTTCGCGCACACCGATCATGCGGCCTTTACTTCCTGTGATGAAAGCGCCGGTTGCTGCCCAGCGCCGTTGCGCGGGGAGGCGCCGTCAGGCGCCAAGGTATTCGTCGATCCAGCGCCCCACTTCCAACCGCCCGGGATCGAACGGGTCGAAGCGGATCGCCGCCGTGCCCTCGTCGTGGCGTATCCAGCAGAACACCGACTGCACCGCCAACACTTCATAGCCCGGCAGCGTAAAGGTCGCCAGGACAGCCTTCGGGGCGCCGGCGGGCCCATTGATGGTCAGCGCCATGCCGCCGGCGCTGATTTCCAGGCTGCTTCCTTCCAGCACCTCGGTGCCGGCCTCCAACGTCACCGGGCACACCAGCGGCACCCGGACGTAGCGCCTCAGTTCCTTCATCACCAGCAAGTGCGTCCCCCGGACCACCAGCAACGCCTCCTGCTTGCTCACTGGCGTGTGGAACACGGCGTTGATGCCAAACTTGGAGAACCGCAACGCCTCGCTGACGCTGCCGCATATTCCGTACACCACGAGCCAGTGGCTGCCCTTCCGGATGTCGCGCAGCACCGTCTCCGCCTCCGCGTCCAGCGGGACCACACAGGCGTTATACGTATCCCCCACGCTTCCGGACTCATGCGCCGGAACCGCCACCGCTTCCATCCCAAATTGTCGAAAGCACTCGGTGAGCACGGCGCTGGTAGCCCCGTCCACACCCAACAGCGCGATCTTGGCCCCGACTTTGGTGGGACCGGTGCCCGCAGCGGAAGACATCAAGAAATCTCCGTGAAAACTTTCTTGAAACTAAACCTCGAAACCGGCTCGCCAAGCAAGCCGTCCTGAGCGCAGCGAAGGATCTCTCTTATTCCGTCCAACGCTTGAAAATCAGTGATCCATTGGTCCCGCCGAACCCGAATGAGTTCGACAAAGCATATTCAATGTTCGCTTTCCGGGAGTGTTTCGGCACGTAGTCGAGATCGCAGCCCTCGTCCGGGTTATCCAGATTGATGGTCGGAGGAAGCTGCTGATCGCGCAGCGCCAGCACCGTGATGCCCGCTTCCAGGCCGCCGGCGCCGCCCAATAGGTGCCCCGTCGCGGACTTTGTGGAGCTCACCGCCAGTTTGTATGCATGCTCGCCGAAGGCGCGTTTGACCGCTATCGTCTCCAGCTTGTCGCCGAGGGGAGTGGATGTCCCGTGCGCGTTGATGTATCCCACCTGCTCTGGACGGATCTTCGCATCGCGTAGCGCGTTCAGCATCACGCGGTATCCACCCTCGCCTTCGGGCGCCGGCTGGGTGATGTGGTTGGCGTCGGCGCTCATGCCGTAGCCGACGATTTCCGCCAGGATATTCGCGCCCCGCCGCTTCGCGAACTCCAGCTCCTCCATGATCAGGATGCCGGCCCCTTCGCCGATGACGAACCCGTCGCGGTCCTTGTCCCACGGACGGCTGGCGCGTTCCGGATCGTCGTTGCGCGTGGACAGCGCGCGCATGGCCGCGAATCCGCCCACACCCATCGGAGTGATGGCCGCTTCCGCGCCGCCTGCGATCATCACGTCCGCGTCGTCGCGCGCGATGATCTTGAACGCGTCGCCCACCGAGTGCGCGCTCGACGTGCATGCCGTGCTCGTGCACTCGTTGGGCCCCTTGGCGTGGTGCCGCATGCTGACGTGTCCCGCCGCCAGGTTGGCGATGGTGGCGGGAATGAAAAAGGGCGAAATCTTGCGGGGGCCGCCTTCGAGGAGGTTTTTGTGCTCGCGCTCGATGACGTCGAATCCGCCGATGCCGCTGCCGATGTGCACGCCCACGCGGTTCGCCAACTCGTCGTCCTTGACCTCCAGCCCTGACCACTTCACCGCCTCCTCCGCCGCCGCGATGGCGAAGTGGATGAAGCGCCCCATTTTCTTGATTTCTTTTTTCTCGATGAACTTCAGCGGATCGAAGTTGCGGACTTCCCCCGCGATCTGCGAGGCGAATTGCGACGCGTCGAATAGCCGGATCTTTTCGACCCCGCTCTTGCCCGCCAGCAGCCCGCTCCAGACTTCCTCGGTGGTGTTACCGACGCCGCACAGCAGCCCGATCCCGGTGATGACAACACGACGCGCCAACTACTTCCCTCCGCCTTTCGCGTGCGAACCGATGTAGCTGTTCGCGTCCTGCACGGTGCGAATCTTCTCCGCGTCCTCGTCGGGGATCTCGATGTCAAATGCTTCCTCGAAGGCCATCACCAACTCGACCGTGTCCAGCGAGTCGGCGCCCAGGTCGTCCACGAACGACGCGTTGGCTGTCACTTCGCCCTCGTCCACGCCGAGTTGCTCCACGATGATCTGCTTTACCTTCTCTTCTACCGATGCCATTCCTTCTCCTTGCCGCGCGGGTGTGTCGGGCGCATTTCTGCTCTGGCCCCGGCTGCCCTCAGCCGGGGCAATGCACGGCAGCCCGAAACTGAAACATGACAACCCGGGAGCGCGGTCACGCTTTGGAACTTATTGCTTCGTAACCTTGGCGTTCTTGCTGATGTAATCCACGGCGTCTTTCACGGTGCGGATCTTCTCCGCGTCCTCGTCGGGGATTTCGATGTCGAACGCTTCCTCGAACGCCATCACCAGTTCCACCGTGTCCAGCGAGTCGGCCCCGAGGTCGTCCACAAACGACGCGCTGGGAGTTACTTCGGCTTCATCCACTCCCAACTGTTCCACGATGATCTGCTTCACCTTTTCGTCAACCGAAGCCATAGATGCGTCCTCCTGTGGGCGGTAAACCACTCAGTCTATATACGGGAACGGGAACCTGTAAAGCCAGACGCGGCTAAGCGGGCCGGGGTGCCTCGCCGAGGGCCGTGCGCAGGAGACGGCGGTGTAGAAACGGCAGGTATACCGCCACCCCTATTGTAAACGGCGCTGCGATCAGGCCTGCTGCCACCCCAAAATGCTGTCCGATCCAAAGCAAAGTAAAAACGCAAGTAAGGTATACCGGGAAACCATTCAGCCCGAGAAGTACGGGGAACGCACGGCGTAACAAAAGCAGGTCGGACCGCCGGGCGCGGAGCATGAGAAAGATCAGCACGAGCTGCACAACGTAAACCAGCAGCACGAACAGGGATCCGCCAATCATGGACGAGCGCTGCGTCATCTGCTCCCACTTCAGGGTCTTTCCGATGTTCTCCCACAAGCTGCTAAACATGAACAAGAACGCGACGTACGGGAAGGCGAAGAGCATTTGCATTCCAGCCGCGATGCGCGCGGGCAGCTTGCGCACGCCATCACCAGCGGCTGGAACAGATAACGTTTGTGACGAGCTTGCTGTCGTCAAAGTCCGGCGCAGCGCATCCAGGTCCACCACCAGGTCGCGGGTGCTCTGATATCTCTCGCGCGGGTCCTTGCGCAGGCACTTGCGCACAATCCTTTCAAGTTCCGCCGGAGCGAGCGGGTTTGACGACTGAAGGCCCGGAGGCTCGATGGTAAGGATTCGTGCAATCGTGGATGCCGAACTGTCGCCGCGGAACGGATTCACGCCCGTCGCCAACTCGTACAGCACCACGCCGAACGAAAACACATCGCTGCGCGAGTCCACCGGCTTGGTCTCGAGCTGTTCTGGCGACATATAGCCGACGGTACCCACGGCGACGCCTTCCGAAGTCAGCGCCTGCGAGCGCGTTGCGTCCATCTCGCCGAAGGCCGACACTCTCGCCAGCCCAAAGTCGAGCACCTTCACGGCCTCGCCGGTGTACATGATGTTTTCCGGCTTGATGTCGCGATGCACCACGCCGTGTTCGTGGGCCGCCGCCAGGGCGCGGGCCGTCTCCACCGCGATGTCGAGAAGAAGTTTCGTTTCCAGCGGCCTGCCCGCGAGGGCGCGCAGGGTACGCCCCTGCACGAATTCGTAAATGATGGCGAGTTCGTCGCCGGTTTCTTCGATCCCGAAAACAGTGGCGACGTTGGCGTGATTGACCGCAGCGGCGGCCCGCGCTTCCTGCTCGAACCGCTTGCGGCGCAGCGGATCGCTGGCGAAATCCGCGGGAAGGATCTTGATGGCGACATCGCGTCCCAGTCGCTCGTCGCGGGCGCGGAACACCACCCCCATACCGCCCTCGCCCACCTTCTCGAGAACGTGGTAATGCGCAATGGCTTGGCCGGCCAACATGTCCGTGGCTGCGAATCCTACTTTCGCTGCGCACGTCCGTCTGTGAGCTACATCACATAGCAAGGGGCAGGCCCGAAAGCCCGCCCCCTGTCCTGCGATCCAGCATCGGCGACTATGGCTTCCAGTATTCGTCCCGCAGCTCCGTCTGCCGGCTCTTCATCGGCACTTCCTGTCCCGCGATGAAGACCCGCTTTACATCGGTACGCACGTCCAGCGGATCGCCATTCGATACCACCACGTTGGCCTGCTTCCCCACGTCGAGCGACCCCAGCCGGTCCGCCACGCCCCAGATTTCCGCCGGATTGATGGTGACCGTCTTCATCGCCTCTTCCCAAGGCAGCCCGTAGCCGACCGCGAATCACGTCGCGTAGGGCAGGTTGCGCGCCTGATGCGAGTCGTGACTGGCAAAAGCGATTTTGATACCGCGCTGGCTGAGCCGGGTGGCCCACGTTCGCGCCCGCCTTTGGCGCGTACGTGGGACTTGTCTGCTGCGCGGTTGTTGCGCCCGCATACACTGCGGCCAGCGCGCACAATAGCGCGATGCGCAATGCGGATTTCATGAATTTGCTCCTGCTGAAAGTCCCCAAGGATGGCGGGATTCTAGGCCGTGGGTGCGAACGCGTCAAACCAATGCGGAGCACCCGGCAGAGAAATGGATCGGCTTTGGAGTTGAATGCCTTGCGCCTTGCGCCTTGCGCCTTGCGCCTTGCGCCTTGCACCTTGAGCCTTACGCCTTGCGCCCGCTCCTACTGCTTCTCCAGCGTCTCTTCCATCCCCGTCGTCTGCCCCTTCGTCACCTGGATCGTCCGGGTGATGGGCTTGAAGCCTTCCAGGCGCAGCGTGATGGTGTACGTCCCCACCGGCGACGAAGTCTTCACCGGCGTCTTCTTGCCCGTCGGATTGCCGTTCACCAGGACCTCCGCCCCCTTGGGATTGCTGCGGATCTCCAGTGTCCCGCCCTCTTCCTTACTGCCAAACAGCTTGCCCAGCTTGCGGAATGGGTTCCCGCCTTCCTTGGCCGGTTGTTGCTGCTGTCCTTGGGGCACATTGGAAGGCGGCACGTTCTGCGACGTCGCCGGCTGTTTCGGCTGGCTGGCGGACGCTTGCGTGGTGGGTGCCGGCTGCACCGACGCGCTACCTGGACTGGCGGCCAGGAAGCCCATGGGGAACGTTTGCCCCGCCATGATGCTCAGGCTCATCGTCTGTTCGTGATAACCCGGCTTGTGGACCGAAATCTTGTGTTGGCCCGGATCGACCTTGATCTTCGCCGGCGTGAACGCTCCCGTCGGCTTTCCGTCCACGCTGATCGACGCACCCGGAGGATTTGTCGTCACCGAAACGAATCCCGATGTCGCGACCAGCGCTGCATTCAGGCTTGCGCGCTTTCCGGCGACAACGTCCACCCGGCGTGTTGCTGGCTGGTAGCCATCCAGCGTCAAAACCACCGTGTGCGGACCTTCCTTCAGCTTCGGCAGCGTAAACGGCGCGACGAACCGCGATTCGGCGCGGCCGTCGATGGTGAATTTCGCTCCCGGGGGAGTCGAACTGACGCGCAACTCGCCCGTCGTCGGCGCCGCAGCTTGTCATCAGAAGGAGACTCTGAGGCCTCCGAACAGTTCCCTTCGCGGGCCGGGCTGATAGGAATTGCCATCTGGATCTGGTTCCGTGAAAGCAATGTAATTAGTCGACGTCAGATTGCGCCCGGACATAAACACATTGCAGCTGAGCTTTCCGCATTGCCACCGTTTGCTCACGTGTGCATTCAGCAAGCCGAAGCCGTCAATGAATGCCTGGTTTGTTGGGTCGACAAACGCCCGCGAATAAACCTGTGTGGCAACGCTAAGCAGAAAGTCTTTCGGCAGATTCAGTGTCGTTTCGAAGTAAAGTTGATGGTTGGGCGAGTTCGGAAGCCAGTGACCCACCAAATTGCCCGGATAAACTTCGCTCTCGTATTGCGAATATACGAAATGCGAGTATGTGTATGCGCTCGAAAGGGTGACTCGCGGCGTTGGCAACCAACGGATCTCCGTCTCGAAGCCATAGCGGCTGCTCTCGCCCGCATTGCCGTAGAAGGTTTCCAGCGGACGCCCGGCGATCCGGTAGCGCTCGAAGTCCCTCCTTGTCTCGAGATGGAAAACCGCCGCGTCGTAGAACACGCGATCGCGTACACTCCCGCGAATCCCTCCCTCCATGCCCCACGACGTTGCCGGGACCAGATGCCGATTGAACCCACCGAGTGCGTCCGGATTCGCGTACAGCTCTTCCGTTGCCGGCGGCAGGAATCCTTGTCCCCACGATGTATAGAAGCCGAGGTCAGTCCTGGGATTGAACGTCAGTCCAACCCTCCCAGTGGCGCGGCGGAAAGTGCGCTCGCCCGACAGGTCGAGACTGTTCGCCTTCACGAAGTCCTGCACTTGATTGCTGACCTGGTCCCACCGAATACTACCCAACAGCGACCACTTCCTTCCCAATTCCATGCGCTCGGTGAGGAAACCAGCTACCCGCTTCTCGGTGATGCGTTGGTTGGCAAGCAAGTCCGTGCCCTCCAGCCCATAACCCAGATTGGGGTGACGATGATCGTCAGTGACCTGCCCATCCAGATCCATGCCCAGGCTGAGGTGGTGTTTCACTGCTCCGGTCTTCACCTCTGCATCGTATTGCGCCGATCCGCCCGGCGAGCCGATGTTCTGATGATCCAATGACGAGGGCACCGACTCGTCATAATGGGTATACCGCCCGTAGGTGGTAAACGACAGTCGTTGGTTCTCCGCAATCGTCCACTGCCCCGTGACGCCTCCCATTGCACGCTTCGTCTTCTGATACTCGTTGAAGGTCAGTGCATCAGGATTCGGCTGGTGTGGGTCCTGACGCACTTGTGCGAGATTCAGTCCTTCCGGGTTCTGGTTGAAATATCCGGTCCCCGAGCCGATCAGAGTCAGTTGAACACTACGTCCCAGCTTGAAGTTGACCTTCCCATAGAGGTTGTCGCCATAAAAACGGGTGTGGGTCCGGTAGCCGTCGCCGGCGCCGCGCGCTGCCGACAGAAAGAAGTTGGTACCGCCGAACCGCTGCGAGTACTCCGAATGAGCTTTATAGAAGCCGTTCGCTCCACCCGAAAACGCAACCGCCGCGTGCGGCTCATCGGTCGCCGTACGTGTTGTGATGTCGATGACGCCGCCTGACGATCCGCCGCCATAGAGAAACGCTACTGGGCCACGCACTACATCGACCTCCTGCACGCTCGCCCAGTTCACATCGAACAGATCGGGCACAAAGCCGCTGGGATCATTCAGCGGCAGACCGTCGAGTAATACTTCGATCCCGCGCACACCACGCTCGCTCAGAATCCCCTGTCCCCGTATCGAGACGTGGACGCGCTCCTGGTTGGCCTGGTTATCGACCTTGACTCCAGGGACCGGCGCCAGGGCCTCTTCGGCGCCGACCGAGCGAGGCAGTAAGCTCAAGATCTCCGGCCCCACGATGCTGGTGGCGGCGGGGTTCGCGGCCAACGGAATCTGCAGCCGCGACGCTTCGACCGAGATCTCTTGCTGCACCAGCACGGTCCGCGTCAGCGTTACGTCCTGCTCGGCTTGGTGTGTCGTGTCAAAAGTTCGGGTCTGCGGAAAGTATCCTTGCGCGCTGTAGCCCACATGCACCGTACTCCGCGACGGCAATGCTATGGTGAACTCGCCCTGCTGGTTGGTGAGTGCCACCACTCCACTCTCGTGCACAGTGACGGTTGCCCCCTGGACAGGTTGCCCTTGCGAGTCCAGTACACGACCGCGCAAACGAGAAGAATCTTGCTGTGCCACCGCGCCTATAACAAGGATGAATCCGAGAATGATCACGTAGAGTCGGTTCATAAGGCCCCTCAACGAAACCTCTAGAAATCGGGACAGAAGCTGGATCGCGCTAGGTATGAATTGCCGGCAGCCGCCAGGAGATTGCCTCGTAGTTGCGCAGTGCGGACGGCCGGAGCTCCAATCCGAGCAAATTGTAACCGGGAGCAGCGAGCAGGAGCTGTGATGTTCTTGTTGCGATGTTTCTTTTGGGTACGCTCGATTCCCGAATAAGGACAAAAAGCGGAACAAGTACGATTGGATGTAGCCTTCCCAGCTTATTGCGTCGTGGGCCAGATCGAAATGGTGCGCTCTGTCGACGACCGAGCCACATGGCGCCTACTTACCGGCGTGTCCGTTTGGCATTTCCGGGCTCGCGGGAAACTTAGAAACTATGGTCGGGGCACAACTGTTGATAACAGCGCTACTGAGATGGTCCGCCGCTGGTCATGCGAAGTGGCATGATGCGGCAACTCAAACACGGAGGATCATCTCATTAGTGGATTTCACGCTCGTTGTAAGATTAACGACATGAGTCGCCCAAAACCGTGGGCCGCAACCGCCGCTGTCGGGTTCACGCTTATCGCTGTTAGCGCCCTCATAGCTTTCCTTGCTGACCACCACTGGTATCTAGGTTACGAGACCTCGCTGGTCCTTTCAGGCTGGTTCTGGTGGATTCAAGCCGCAGGAATAGTGTCGTCGGTCGTTGGTTTTATAGGATTGCTGGTGAACGTGAGACCCAAGGCTGCGCTACTCATCGGAGTGGCCCTGATTGCGGCGGATTTGCTCTTGCTTTTTTCGTTCGGTTGGGAGGTCTTGAACGTCCACAATTGGAGATTCGTGCTGCTATTCCCGGTCCTCCTCGTGTTTGTGAATGGCGCAATGTTCGCCATTGTCGGTTCTTTTCGACTGGCTCTAACGCAACGAGGAAGCACACAGCCCGTGTAACGAGCGTGAACAGCGCCTATCGTAAGTGTGCGCCGTTTATTCGCCAGGCGCGGGCAGATTTGCTCCACCATGAGCCTTACGCCTTGCGCCCGCTCCTACTGCTTCTCCAGCGTCTCTTCCATCCCCGTCGTCTGCCCCTTCGTCACCTGGATCGT
>Ga0097691_1000379_pt1 | contig 40285 bp, 43 predicted proteins | sample NGESurdeep072012_8_FD_72858 | JGI IMG/M metagenome (GOLD analysis project Ga0097691, IMG submission 72858) | Arctic peat soil microbial communities from Barrow, Alaska - NGEE Surface sample 210-1 deep-072012 | ecosystem: Environmental > Terrestrial > Soil > Wetlands > Peat ... | reverse complement strand
CGGCGGAACTGGTCATTGACCACTCCGTCCAGGTGGACGAGTTCGGCACGACGTGGGCCTTCCAGGTGAACGCGGACCTGGAGTTCCAGCGCAATCACGAGCGCTACGCTTTCCTGCGCTGGGGACAGAAGGCGTTTGAGAACCTCGCCATCGTCCCGCCCGACACCGGCATCGTGCACCAGGTGAATTTGGAGTTCCTGGCGCGCGTGGTGTTCATCGGCCAGAGCGACGGGCATGCAGCGGCGTATCCGGACACGCTGGTCGGCACCGACTCACACACCACGATGATCAACGGTTTGGGCGTGCTGGGATGGGGCGTGGGCGGAATCGAAGCCGAGGCTGCCATGCTGAACCAGCCGGTTTCGATGGTGATTCCGCAAGTGGTCGGGGTGCGGCTGACCGGACAACTGAAGGAAGGGTCGACCGCCACCGACCTGGTGCTGACGATCACGGAAATGCTGCGCAAGGAAGGCGTGGTCGGAAAGTTCGTAGAGTATTTCGGGCCCGGCCTGCACAAGCTTGCGCTGGCGGACCGCGCGACCATCGGCAACATGTCGCCCGAGTATGGCGCGACCTGCGGCATCTTCCCGGTGGATGAGGAAACGCTGAACTATCTGCGCCTGAGCGGTCGGAGCGAGGAGCAGATCGCGCTGGTCGAGGCATACTGCAAGGAGCAGGGCCTGTTCCACACCGAAGACACCGCCGAGGCGACATACTCCACGGTGCTCAACATGGACCTGGCGACGGTGGAGCCGAGCGTGGCCGGACCGAAGCGTCCGCAGGACCGCGTCAACCTGTTCTCGATCGGCGAGAGCTTCCGGCAAGCGCTGCCGAGCCTGATGCGCCCGGGAAGCAAGCCGATGGAGAAGCAGATCGGACGCTTTGAAGGCGAAGGCGGGCACACGGCGGTAGGGGTCGAAGATGGGAGTGTTCCGTCAGCGGACAAGCCGGTCATGGTGGACCTGCGCAAAGCGCTCGATCATGGCAGCGTGGTGATCGCCGCGATTACGAGCTGCACGAACACGTCGAACCCGTCGGTGATGCTCGGGGCCGGACTGCTGGCAAAGAAGGCGGTTGAGAAGGGGCTGACGACTAAGCCCTGGGTGAAGACGTCGCTGGCGCCGGGATCCAAGGTCGTGACCGAGTACTACCAGCGCGCCGGGCTGACGCCGTACCTGGAGAAGCTGCGCTTCAACCTGGTCGGCTACGGCTGCACCACGTGCATCGGAAACTCCGGTCCGCTGCCGGCGGAAGTCAGCGAGATCATCAATGATAAGGACCTGGTCGTGGCCTCGGTGCTCAGCGGCAACCGCAACTTCGAGGGGCGCATTAATTCCGAAGTTCGCGCCAACTACTTGATGTCGCCGCCGCTGGTGGTGGCCTTCGCGCTCGTCGGCCGCGTGGACATTGATTTCGAGAAAGAGCCGCTTGGCCGCGGCCGCGATGGCAAGCCGGTGTACCTGCGCGACATCTGGCCGACTTCGCAGGAAGTGGCTGACACGGTGTTGAAGTGCGTCGCCGGCGACATGTTCCGCAAGACTTATGCGGACGTCTACGCGGGCGATAAGCGCTGGCAGGAGCTGAAGGTCCCGGAGGGCGACACGTTCGCGTGGGACCCGAACTCCACCTACGTCAAGCATCCGCCGTACTTCGAGGACATGCCGCAGCGGCCGGGCACAGCGAGCGATATCAAGGGCGCGCGCGTACTCGCCGTCCTGGGAAACAGCGTGACCACCGACCACATCTCGCCGGCCGGATCGATCAAGCCGGATTCACCCGCGGGCAAATACCTGATCGAGCATGGCGTCGAGGTAAAGGATTTCAACTCCTACGGATCGCGGCGCGGCAATCACGAAGTGATGATGCGCGGCACGTTCGCCAACGTCCGCCTGCGCAACAAGATGGTGCTCAGCGGACGTGAAGGCGGATACGCGCGCCACTTGCCCGACGGCGAAGAGATGTCCATCTTCGACGCCAGCATGAAGTACAAAGCAGAGGGCGTCCCGACGATCATCCTCGCCGGCAAGGAATACGGCTCGGGCTCCTCGCGCGATTGGGCCGCCAAAGGTCCGGCGCTGCTGGGCGTGAGCGCGGTCATCGCCGAGAGCTTCGAGCGCATCCATCGCTCGAACCTGGTTGGCATGGGCGTACTACCGCTGCAGTTCCTGCCCGAGGAGACGCCGGAAACGCACGCTCTGACCGGGGAAGAAGTTTATGAGATCGTCGGCTTAACCGACGCGATTGAGCTCTGGAAGCCCGGAGAGAAAGTGACCGTGCGCGCCCTGCACAAGGACGGCGCGGCGGTTGAGTTCCAGGCTATCCTGCGCATCGACACGCCGCAGGAGGCGCTCTATTACAAGCACGGCGGCATCCTGCAGTACGTGCTGCGCCAGCTTCAGCAAGGCAAAGAGAAGGCGGAAGCGGTTGGTATAAAGCAGTTGTAAGTTGCAGGTTGGAAGTCGGAAGATCAAGAAGCGAGCTGCCGGCCGGTCGAGGGCGACCGACCTTTTCTTTGAGGGACATAAGAGCCGAGAGCAGCACCTTAACGGCTTCTCTGGGCGAACAAACGGCGCACACTTACGATAAGCGCTGTTCACGCCAGTTTGGGTGAGGCCACTCTCCGAGCAGCCCGGTTCTCTTCCGACCGGGCGTACCAATGTCAGCGTTGTAGCTCAGCCCTCGCCGTAATCCCCATGGCCTTGGGCGAAACTCACTCCCGCGCGTGACGCCGCGCACAGACGCCGAATGGGTTATAGACGATGTTTCACTGTTCCCCCTATGCGCTTGCCTCGACGCTAAGGCGCAGAAACGGCCCACTGTTGCCTTCGCTTTGGCTCTGCATATAGGCCCTGTTTCTATTTCCTTCCGTGGAAAGGCAGCACTCATGCTTCATCTTGATACCGGCAATACAGGCTTCATGCTCCTGTGCACCAGCCTGGTGATGTTGATGACGCCCGGCCTGGCGTTCTTCTATGGTGGACTGGTGGGGCGCAAGAACGTCCTCGCCATCATGATCCAGAGCTTCGTGTCGATGGGTTGGACCACCGTGCTCTGGTACGCATACGGCTATTCGCTCTGTTTCAGCGGCGATTGGCACGGCCTGATCGGCAACCTACATAACGCGTTCCTGCAGAACGTCTCTCTTTCGACGCCTTCGCCCAACGACACTATCCCGCTGTTCGTCTTCATCGCATACCAGATGATGTTCGCCATCATCACACCGGCGTTGATCTCGGGAGCGTTCACGAACCGGATCACGTTCAAGGCCTACATGCTGTTTCTGACGGGATGGCTCACGCTGGTGTACTTCCCGTTCGTGCACATGGTGTGGGGCGGCGGTCTGCTGCAACAGTGGGGAGTGCTCGACTTTGCCGGTGGCATCGTCGTCCACAACATCGCCGGCATCGCGGCACTCGCTTCCGTCCTCTACGTCGGTAAGCGGCGAATCGTGGACCGGGGACCGCACAGCATTCCACTGGTCGCGTTGGGCACCGGCCTTCTCTGGTTCGGGTGGTACGGTTTCAACGCGGGGAGCGAATTCCGGGTGGATTCGGTGACTGCGACAGCCTTCCTGAACACCGACGTCGCCGCCTCGTTTGCCGCCATTACATGGATGGCCGTCGCCTGGTTTAACGAGAAAAGGCCAAAATTCCTGGGGCTACTGACGGGAGCAGTCGCTGGCTTGGCCACGATCACGCCGGCGGCCGGCTATGTTTCGCCCACCACCGCGGTGCTCATCGGAATTATTTCTGGAGTCGTCTGCTACTACGCGGTTGAGCTGAAGAACAAGTTGCAGTGGGACGATGCGCTCGATGTCTGGGGCGTGCACGGGGTCGGCGGTTTTCTCGGCATCATTTTGCTGGGCGTTTTTGCCGATAAGAGCTTTAACCCGGCGGGGGTGGATGGGCTGTTGCGTGGTAATCACACGTTCTTCTTCAAGCAGCTTGCCGCCGTTCTGTTCTCCTCAGTGTGGGCCTTTGTATTCACATTCGGCATGCTGAAGGTCATCGACCTGTTCACCAATGTGAAAGTGCAAGCGGCGGACGAAGTACTCGGCCTCGATGCCGCCCTGCATGGTGAGCAGGCGTACGAGGACGTGCTCGAACCTGCACTCCAAGATGCTGGAGCACGCACGGGAGTGTAAACATGCCGACCCATCGCACCCGCTATGCGCCGTGGGTCTGGATCGCTAGTGTGCTAGGGGCAGCGATCCTGCTGCCCCTGTTTGCCTTCGCGCAATCCAACCCGACTGCACCGGCAGACACAGCGCAAACTCAAACGGCCACGGCTCCAGAGAAACCCGTTCTCTACTGGCACGGGGTCACGCTCAACGGATTTGCGTCGGCTGCCTACACCTACAACACGAACCAGCCACGTCCTGAATTCAACCAGTTCCGCACCTTCGACTTCGAGGACAACACATTCAAGTTGGACATCGCCGAAGTGGTCGTCCAGAAGGCGGTCTCAAAACCTAGTGATTGGGGATTTCGCGCGGACGTGACCGGGGGTGAGTCGGTCCCGAAAGTCGCGGCCTCGTATGGTATGTTCCGCGACAAATGCTCCGGGAAGGCCGGGCATCTTGATATTCATCAACTCTTCGCAAGCTATGTTGTCCCGGTCGGCAAAGGTCTTCGCGTGGACGCCGGCAAGTTCGTAACCCACTTCGGCTACGAAGTCATCGAAGGCTACGACGGGTACAACGATAATTACAGTCGCTCCTTCCTTTTCGGCTACGGAATTCCATTCACGCACACGGGCATCAAAGCCAGCTACCCGGTCACGTCCAAGGTCGGAGTCACCGCGATGGTCGTCAACGGCTGGGACGACGTGCACGACAACAATCGCTCCCGGTCCATCGGCGCACAACTCGCGATCACGCCCACGAAATCGACCGCAACCTACGTCAACTACATGGGAGGTGCGGAGGCCGCCGCAAACAATCATTCCCTGCGGCAGGCGTTCAACGTGGTCCAGACGTGGAGCGCCACACCGAAGCTATCGGTCGCGGGTGATTTCCTCTTTGCTCACGAGGATGACATTCTGGGTCCGGAAAAGTCCGCGATCTGGGCCGCCTTCGCAGGCTATGCGCGGTACTCGGTTTCAAGTCAATTCTCCATGTCATTCCGCGGCGAGGTCTTTCGGGACTCCGACGGTGTTCGTACCGGCAAGGCACAAACACTCACTGGATTTACCATTACACCTGAGTACAGGCGAACCGTGAACCTTGGCCGGCTGCCGACCCGGTTTGTGTTCCGGGGAGACTTTCGATGCGACCATTCGAGCGTGCCCGTGTTTGTGACAGAAACCCAGCTACGTCAACATCAGGTCACGTTAGCCGTTAACCTCATCTACGCGTTTTGAAACCAGGCAAGCTCCTGATGCCTGTCGAGCGGTCGGACCCTCTCGCTTCCACTGCCCTGTAGTCCGCAAACCGAACAAGTGCCTTGGCGCCCGTAACTGTTGTGAAATTCACTAATCGTAAGTTAGCGAGTTTGGCCCAGCCGTGATCGCCGCGCGGGAACCGTGGCGGTCCGGCCATAAACATATTCCGCGACGTGCGCCGCCGCCAATGAATCTGTAACGGCTGGTTTCAGATCCTTTCCAGGAGATTCCACCATGAGTTCCGCTGCCCAGCCCAACTTCACCCCTGATTTCGCCGTCACCTTCACCAACCTCTTGATCGGACGGCTCGAAAAGGAAACACCTGCTACGCGCAAAGTGATTGCCAACGTTCCCAACGACAAGCGCGATTACAAGCCGGAGCCGAATTCTCGTTCGGCGTGGGAGCTGGCGGTTCATCTCGCGCAGTCCGACGTCTGGTTCCTGAATTCGATCGCCGATCAACAATTCGCCTGGACGGGAGATCCGCCGACGCCCGCTTCGGACGTTAAAGGCCTGGTCGAGTGGTACGACGCCGAGTATCCGAAGGCGCTCGCGCGGGTAAAGGCGATGAAGCCGGAGCAACTGACGCAGCCGGTGGACTTTTTCGGCATCATGAATGAGCCGGTGTTCCTGTACCTGCAATTCGTGCAGGACCACAAAGTGCACCACCGCGGACAGCTTTCGACTTACCTGCGCCCGATGGGCGCCAAGGTGCCGGACATCTACGGCGGTAGCTTCGACGAGCCGTTCAAGGGACAGTAGATTATCGGAGAGGCCGGTCGAGGGCGACCGGCCTACAAGCCCCAGTCGTTCCGCGTATGTGCATGAAAACAGGTCGGAAAGAGGCCCCAAGAAAGAATCTGCTTCCCTTTCCGGACTTTTCCATCCAATATGGAGTTGGCTAAGTTATTCGTAAGCCATTTTGAGCTGGTCCCGCCGATAACCGTCCGCGACACCCACTCCAAAGAGCATTCGAACTTCTCAGCACAAAACAAACAGAAAAGGTACAAGAACAAAATGGAACAAGGAACAGTGAAGTGGTTCAACGACGCTAAGGGTTTTGGGTTTATCAGCCGCCAGAATGGCGAGGATGTATTCGTGCATTTCTCCGCGATTCAGTCCGGTGGCTTCCGCAGCTTGCAGGAAGGCCAGGCCGTCCAGTTCAACGTGGTCAAAGGCCCCAAGGGCTTCCAGGCGGAGAACGTCCAAGTTCTGTAATTCAGGACCGAGCGCGTGATAACGATCGCGCTAGCAAGTTTCGACGGCCCCGGCGAACCTGCCGGGGCCGTCGTGTTTTATGACAGCTTTCTGGAACCGAAATCCTTTCTCGCGCGTCTGTATGACTATGCGGCTCCGATTCGGCATCGCGGTGCTGGCCGTCGTCCTCGGCTACAGTGGCTTCCTCGCCTGGAGGGCAGAGCACATCCCCGCGCTGCCGCCGCGGCCGGAACACCAACTCGCCGATTTCGGCGCCGTGAAGTCCGACTTGTTCGTCTTTGCCCGCGCCGAGCGCGCCTTCTATGCCTCCGTCGGACGCTACGCGAGCATGCAGGAACTGCGCTCCGAAGGGCTGCTCTCACTTCCGCCCGACATTCGCTGGCCGTACTTCTACTCGATTCACACGCCCGCGCCCGACCGCTTTGTGATCGTCGCCATTGCCCAGGGTCCGTTCGGCGCGCGTCCCATCGCCATCACCATCGACGACGATTTCAACATGCAGCAGTTCGATGCGCACCATTGGCAGCGGCCGGACCGGCAGCGCAATCGGGTACCGGCACGTCAAAGGTTTTCCTGACCGTTACAATCCGGCGGATCGCATGACAACCACCCAGATCGTCCTGATGATCGGGTTCTATCTCGCCGCCTCCGTCGCGGTGGCTTACTTCACTCGCGCGCGATTGAGGCGCATCGTGGCGGCCCTGGCCGGAGGAGCTGTCTTTGGAGTGGTGGCGCTGCTGGGAATTTCTTTGGGGGAGTCGCAAGGCTGGTGGCGAGTGCCGCAAACCGGCACGTCGCACTTCTACCTACTGCTCTGGCTCGGCTTCGCCGTTTCCAGCGTGCCCACTTATCTGATCCTGTGGAGGATAGTCCGCCGCTTCGGTGGCCGCGGACTGGTGGTGTGCGTCTTGGTGGCGGCGATCATTGGGCCGCCCCGCGATTACCTCATCACGGCAAGATTTCCCGCGTGGATGACCTTCGCGCCCGGCATTGCGCCCGTCCTGGCCGACGCCGCCGTCTATGCCTTGCTGATCATCATTGGCCATGTCGTGATGAGGATGGTCGCCGGCCCTGCGCCAGCGGACGCCTTGTCCCGGCAGCCCAATTAACGGCGCGACTGGCGCCTAGATCCCTACCGCGTATTCACTCTCGTCCTTCTTGGCCGGTTTCGATGTCCGGAAAAAATTGGGCAAACGATTATTCAACCGCTGGTGGCGCAGGTAGCGGCCCAGATACAGTCCGCCGGCGATCATGCCCCCGGCCATCGCCGCCCCCGCGAACGCCTTCCCCGGATTGAGCGCGACCGGTTCTACCACGGAGCTAGCTGCGTCGAGCGCCCAGCCGGCGCGGCCCATCTCCTCGCGGAAATCCTGGATGGCCTGCTCGCCGCCGCGCTCCAGCGCCCGGTGCGTGTGCAGCATGGCGTAGGTCATCGGCGCTTTCGTATCTTCGCCGTCGAGCACGATCACGTGGTCCTCGCCCCGCTCTTGCTGCGCCTCGAGCAGCACCTCGAGCGCTTTCGCGATCACCCGCGGGCGCGTCCAGAGAGCGCGGAAGGCCACGCGACCGGATGTGTCGATGATGTACGTCGGGTTCGGCAGCGTGCCGTATTTTCTGTGGACCTTGCCGTTCAGGTCGTCGACGACGATCGGCATCTCCACGCCTTCTTCGTCGCGAAACGTTTCCGCCACCTCCACCTTGTCCTCCCACGTCTGGTGCGCCGGACGCTTCTCGCCCGGGTGCGCCTCGCGGACATAGACGAACAGGAATTCCACGTCCTCGCCGGAGAAATCCTCGTACAGCTGGTTCAGCCCGACGATTGACGCCGCCGTAAATGGGCAGGTGGAGGAGCCGAAGGTGAGCACCACGTTCCGGTCGCCGCGGAAGTCGCTGAGCTTGAGCTTGTCGCCATCCAGCGTGCGCCCCTCGAAATCCGGCGCCCTTTCGCCCGCTTCGGGACCGCCGCCGAACCGATGGTGCGCGGCGTCCTTCATTAACGTCTCTGTACGGAAATTCTCGTAGTTGTAGCAATGGAAGCCGAACATGGCAGGAACCTCCTCGCGGCCGGAGACAACGCGCCGCAGCGCTACATCCTCAGATGCCGTTGCCTTCGCAACCCGTTTCCCGTTTCCCAATTTTCTCAGGTACGGGCCCTCCGCGTCACTTGTATGTGCGCCGTTCGCAAATTAGAATTCCTAATTCCGAACTCTTCGGGAGGGACCATGGCACCGCTTAAGGCCGGCGATGTCGCGCCCGACTTCGATGTCGCGGCGTGCACCGGCGAACACAAACACCGCGTAACCCTGGCCGAGTTCCGTGGCAAGAAGAACGTCGTCCTGGCTTTCTACCCACTGGACTGGACACCGGCTTGAGCGGCGCAAACCTCGGCGTACCACGCGGACCGCGATAAGTTCGCCGAGTTGGATGCCCAGGTCGTGGGCATGAGCGTCGATTCGGTGTTCAGCCACGTGGCGTGGCAAAAATTCGAGGTAGGCTCGCTCAATTTCCCGCTGGCCAGCGACTTTTACCCGCACGGCGAGGTGGCCGCGAAGTTTGGCATCCTGCGCACCGGCGAACCTGTGCCCGGAATCAATGAGCGCGCCATATTTGTTATCGATAAGGAAGGAATCATCCGTTCCGTAAGCGTCCTCGATCTCAGTGAAGTTCCGGAAAACGAAGACACGCTGGAAGTTCTGCGCCAGTTGCAGGGAAAGACCGCGAATACGACGGCGCGTTGAACAGACAGCAACTCGGCAGAAAAGCCTGGTCCCATGACCAGGCTTTTATTTTGCTTTTGATTTTCCTTGCCCCAGAAACCTTGCGCCTTGGGCCTGCTTTACTGCGCTTGCACCTTCAACTCGTCGATCATTTTATAGAGCTGGCCGCGATCCACGACCTCGACGAATGGAGTCCCTTGCAGGCGATTGGTGACGACGTACAACGTTGGAGTGTGGGTGATCCCCACGCGTTCGCCCACGTTCTTGCTCTGCCGCACCTCAGCCGCGAACTTGCCCAGTGGATCCACGACGAAGGGGAGCGTCGTCTTATGCTCCTTGGCGAACTGCTCGGCGGCATTGCGGAGCAAGCGCTTCTGGGCTTCGCCGTCGACTGGATTCAGACCGTTGATCTGCACCTGGCGCTCGAAGATGTATCCCTTGAACGCCACTCCCAAGGCCGGCGACTTGACGCTGAAGTAGCGTGCCATCACCGCGGCATCGAACGACCACAAGTGCTGCGGCAGCGGGAAGTCGTAGCGCACGACGGGAATCTTGTAGGCTTTGGACGCTTCCTCGATGAGCGGGTGCGCGCGGGCGCAGTCGGGACACTCAAGGTCCTCGAAGACGACGAGAGCGAGCTTGGCGCCCTTGGGCGGACGCAGTACCTGGGAGGCGTAGGAGTTATCCTGGGCACGCAGGCCGAGGGGGCCGAACAGGGCGAGCAGCAGGAATGCGATAAGCGAAAAAAGGCTGCGCTTCTTCATCTTGTAAATCACCAAAGTAGGAGAGTTGCTCATTATATAGATGCCTCCGCGGGCGGAGGGATGCTCAGGGACAGGAGAGCGGAGACAGGGCGAAATTTTATGATTTGGTAAACGTTAGGCGGCATGGGTACCCCCCACCCTCGCGCCCCCGGTGTACGAGACCGAGGTGCGCGTTTCGGCACGCTGCGCATCGTCAGCAATGTGCCCGGATCGGGGGGCCAGCCCCCTGCTGCGCACGCAGAGCCGCTTCCTCAATTACGGGCGGCAGGTGTTCGTGGAGATTTCGTATTTATTTCGGTACTGAAGACCAATTAAGAATGAAGAATTAAGAATGTCCCTCTTGGGTTTTCATTCTTCATCCTTAATTCTGCATTCTTAATTCTTAGAACTTGAATTTGTAGTTCACCCGCACCAGAAACTCGCGCGGATTGGCGTAGTGCGTGCCGCCCAAGGTGTTGCTGTTGTCGAGCAGGTAGCGCCGGTTGCCGACGTTCAGCGCCGACGCCTGCACCGTCCACCGTTCTCCGAAGGAATGGCCGAGAGAGATGTCGGCCGTGGTGTGCGAGGGCAGATGCGCCGGGCCGTCGCCATTGAGAAATCCGGAGCCGTAGGCGATGTTGAACGACGCCCAGGTGCGGTGCGGAAGGGTTAACTCGGCGCCGGTGGAGAGCGTGTCGCGCTGGTCGTGGTCGAGGTAGTAGTAACCGGGACCGGGCGCGGTGAAGTCGGTCAGGCCGCCGGTAACGCCGCCGCGTCCCTGCACCCACTGGCGCGAATACGCCAGGTGCACGCGGGCGCGGCCCGCCAACTGCCGCGAGCTTACCGTCGCCTCCCAGCCATGAATGCGGGCGCGCTCGATGGTCAGGGGGAAGAAGATGTTGGAGTTGCCGAGCGCGTCGTGGTCGAAGAAATTGCGCGCGGTGGTGCGGAACTCGGAGAAATCGGCGCGCCAGCCCAACAGCGGGATGCTGACGCCGACCTCGTGCTGCTCGTCTTTTTCGCCGCGCAGCGGAAGAAAGCCGAAGCCCTGCTGGGCCGCGAGCGTTTCAATCGGGCCGGTCACGCTGAACAGCGGCGGCGCCTGGTAATAGCGGCTGTAAGAGGCGTGCAGCGTCCACTTCAGGCGCGGGATGGTGAGCGCGGCGCCGAGACGGGGATCGACGGCGTACTCCACCAGTTCGCCGGAGAAGCGCGTGTAGCGAACTCCGGCGCTGAATTGCAGCCATGACGCGGGCTTGTACTGCTCTTCCGCAAACAGGCTCACGATGCTGCCCACCGCATGTTGCGCATGTTGAAACGGCGCGAGGCCGGCGCCGGTGAGCGACAGCGTGCGCTGGTCACGCGCGACAAATCCCTGGAGTCCGGCCCGTGCGCTGTGTTTCCCGCGCGTAAATCCCAGGGTCAGCACGCCGCCGGCGTAATTCGAGCCGCGGTCGTCGTCGGGAATCACGCCGGTGGTCGAAGGACCATTGCCTTGGTAATGCGCCGCGTTGAAGTGATAGAAGGGCGCGACCGTAAACAGCAAGCCCGCCGGCGAAGTGTGCGTCCACGAAGCGGTGGCGAAAATGTCGCGCTCGTGATCGACGTCGCGGATGCCGTCGGCCTGCTGCGGCGGCGTGTTCGGCACCTGGTAGTGGTCGCCACGAACCGAGATGACAGAACGAAGCTGGTCCTGCGGCGTGCGGTTGAAGATGAGCGACGCAAACCCGCTCAGGCCGCTGCCGATATCATGCAGCACTTCGGACGATGGGATCTCCAGGCCGAGGTCGCTGCGATTGCCGCTCAGGCTGGTGTACCAGGCAAAGCGCTCACTGTGGCTGCCAAAGTTGAGCTGGTCGTCGGTCTGGTGGAAGCTGCCGTAGCTGGCCACCAGTTCGCCTTCGCGGTTGCGCTCGAAGCCGGAGCGCGTCACCACGTTGAGCACGCCGTAGGCGCGGTCGCCGTACTCGGCGTTCAGTCCGCCGCGCGAAACTTCCAGATAATCGATGTCCTTGGGATCGAATTGCGGCCCGACGCTGCTGGCGATATTGGTGTTGGGCACGGGAATGCCATCCAGCAGCCAGGTGTACTGGTGTCCGCCTCGGATGTGCAGTTGGTCGTGCGTGACCACTGCGCTGGGGACAAAGTCGGTGACCATGGCCAGCGAGTTGGCGCTCAGCGCGCCGGGCGTACGCGAGATGTCGTTGCGAGCGACGAGCGTGGTGGAAGCGGCGGATGCGGTCTGTGGACCTTCGTTGACGTCGCTGACTTCCACCGATGCGAACACGGCTTCCACGGCCATGGGGAAGTGCAATTCGCGCGTCGTGTCCGACAGTACGGTCGCGTTCTGCTTCTGGACGGCGAATCCCGGAGCGTGGACCTCCACCACGTATTGCCCGGCGGGAACGGCGGTGAGCGTGAATTGGCCGTCGGAGTCGCTGGTGACGGAGCGGTGCCAGTCGGAATGTGCGGCGCGAATCGTTACCTGCGCGCCGGTAATCGGGCGGTGCTGGGGATCGTGGACCAGTCCGCGTAAGCCGCCGAAAACGGACGCAAACGCGGCGCCGGCGCAAAGCAATAGAAGAATGACTTTGATTCGCATGAACAGCACTCAAAAACGAACAATCAGCCGTCGTGGCGATAGCGCCAACGACAGCCATTGGGGCCCGAAACTTCAAATGGTGAGGGAGTGCTTCAGGCGAGGGGAGGTGCGCGCGAGCAGAAGATGAGTGACTGGTTGCGAGCGGTAGCGGCGAACGGCGCGGGGACGATCCGGTCGGCGACCCGAGACCACGCCAATGGAATCAGCGAAACTGGCTGCGCGGACTTCGAACCGGCAAACTTCAGGTGCTGGCCCGAATGTGGGCAGAGCGTGGAAACCGCGGGACCCGGCGGTGCAGGTTTTCCGCAGTGATGCTCTCCGTCCCGGCGGCAACAGGCGTGGGCGGGAGCAGGCGCCAAGGCAGGCGCAGCCGTCGCCAGCAGCGGCCAGCAAAGCGCAAGCAGACAAATACTGATCCTCACCCGCATTGCCGATAGATTGTACGCGCCCCGCCTCGGTTACGCATTCGGCTTGATGGACGCGGACAAGAGCGGTAATCTTGACCCGCTTGAAACCGCCCTGTACGCTCGACTGAGGTAAGACGCATGACTCCAGAAGCGGCAGCTCGTCTCGAAGCGCTTCGCGCGGCCCCATTGGATAGCTGGGTTGCGCTTTCCGAGGACGAAACCCGCATCGTCGCTGTCGGGCGAACGTACGCGGAAGTCGCGTCTGAATTGGATCGCTTGGGCGATCAGCAATCAGTGATTCTGAAGACTCCGGATGCTTGGCTTCCGCTCGCCCTCTGATGCGCGTACCCTACCGAACTTATCCTGGTCCCAACAACACCGTGCAGTACTACCCGCTCTTGCGGGTTCGTGTGGGTAGAAAATACGGACCCACGACTCGCTTCTTCGAGGCTCTGGTGGATTCAGGTGCTTCGGATTGCATGTTTCCCGAAGATGTCGCGCAGGCGATAGGGATCAACGATATCACCACCGGCAGAAAGAGCATGCGTGCGGGGATCGGCGGGAAGGAAGATGTGTGGATACACTCGGTGGTCGTGTACGTCGGAGAGCACGCCCTCGACATCGAGGCCGCTTTTACGCACACGCTTCCCGTGAGCGGACTATTAGGCCGGCAGGGATTCTTCGAGCACTTCAGGATCACATTCGATCCAACGGGTGATCCCCCGGGACTTGAAATTGAAAGAGTTCACAAGGCGTAGCACGCCCCTGGAGAACCTGCCAAGAACCCGAACAGTCCGCACAAGTAATCCGGACCGCGCTTGAGCCCTATTTTCGCGCTCTGCTAGAATCTCCTGTTTCGCGGGTCAGACCAGCCCTCGCCGCTCGCCTTCCCACGCAGGGTTTCTTACCGGAAGTGACGGGGTCCCCGGCGCGCGCGCCGTTGCGCGCAGCCGGGCAGCTTGAATCGCCGCGACAGGCTTTGCCCAAGGAGTCATTACCTTGAAAGTTTATGAAGGCGCAAGCATCCGCAACGTGGCGCTCGTCGGCCACGGACATGCCGGGAAAACCCAACTCGTCTCCGCCATGCTCTTCACGGCGGGCGCCACGCCCAAGCTGGGACACGTGGCAGACGGTTCCTCCACCACCGATTACGACGAAGAGGCAATTTCCCGGCAGATGACGCTTTCCGCCGGACTGGCGTTCGCCGAGTGGGGCAAGAACAAGATCAACCTGGTGGACACGCCCGGCTTCAACATGTTCGTGCACGAGGCCAAGATGGCGCTGCCGGCGGTGGAGTCGGCCATCGTCGCGGTGGACGGTGTCGCCGGCGTGGAAGTGGTGACGGAAAAAGTGTGGCAGTACATGGAGGAGATGACGCTGCCGCGCATCATCGTGGGCAGCCGGATGGACCGCGAGCGCGCCGACCATACGCGCATGCTCGAATCCTGCATCGCCGCGTTTGGCCGCACCGTGATCCCCGTCCAGTTGCCGATCGGCAGCGAAAAGAACCTGGCCGGCGTCGTCGACATCATCAAGATGAAGGCCTACACCTACACCATGGGCGGCGACGGCAAGGGCAAGGAAGGCGACATCCCGGCCAACATGGCGGAGCAGGCCAAGGCGGCGCACGAACGATTCGTCGAAATCGTGGCCGAAGGCGACGACGCGCTGATGGAAGAATTTTTCGAGAAGGGCACGATTGGCGAAGAGCACCTCGTCGCCGGATTGGCCCGCTTGCTCGACGAGGACAAGATCGTCCCGGTGCTGTTCACCTCGGGGTTGGGCAACATCGGCGTGGACCGGCTGATGTCATTCATCACCGAGTACATGCCCGATGCCACGCACCATCACAACATCCACGGCGTGCCGACGCCGGGGAACGGCAACCCGCCGGAGCGCAAAGGCGTGGACACCGAGCCGCCGTCGGCGTACGTGTTCAAGACCACGAACGACCCGTTTGCCGGGCGCATTTCCTACTTCAAGGTCTATTCCGGCGTCATGAAGAACGAATCGACGATGATGAACTTCCGCAGCAGCACGCAGGAAAAGCTGGCGCACATCTCGGTGATCCAGGGCAAGCAAATGGTGCCGGTGAACGAGTTGCACGCGGGCGACATCGGCGGCGTAGCCAAGCTGAGAGAGACACTCACCGGCGACACGCTGGGCGATAGAGCCGCGCCTATCATTTTTCCCAGCGTCGAGCTGCCGGAGCCGGCCATCACGTTTGCCATCGAGCCGAAGACACGCGCCGACGAAGACAAGCTTTCCAATGGCATTCACAAGCTGATGGAAGAGGACGCCATGCTGCGCTTCTTCCGCGACGAGCAGACCAAGGAATTCGTCATTGCCGGCACCGGACAGCAGCACATTGAAGTAACCGTGTCGAAGCTCAAGAACCGCTTCCACACCGAGGTCAACCTGAAGGCGCCGAAGGTGCCGTATCGCGAGACCATTCGCGGGCGCGCCGACGTGCAAGGACGCCACAAGAAGCAGACCGGCGGACACGGACAGTTCGGCGACTGCCGCATCAAGATGGAACCGCTGCCGCGCGGCGGGAATTTCGAGTTCGTCAACGACATCTTCGGCGGCTCGATCCCGAGGAACTTCATCCCCGCGGTGGAGAAGGGAATCGTGGAGGCGGCGCAACGCGGATTCCTGGCCGGATACCCAGTCGTCGATATTAGAGTGATCTTGTACGACGGCTCCTACCACGACGTGGACTCGAACGAATTGTCGTTCAAGACCGCCGGGCGCATCGCCTTCAAGAAAGCGATGGAGCAGGCCAAGCCCACGCTGTTGGAGCCGATCATGAAGGTCGAAATCGAAGTGCCCGACGAGTTCGCGGGCTCCATCATGGGCGACCTCAACGGACGTCGCGGGCGTATCCAGGGCATGGACAACAAGGGCGGCAAAACGGTCATCAAGGCGGAAGTTCCCATGTCCGAGATGCTGACTTATGGCGTCGATCTGACTTCGATGACGCAAGGCCGCGGCAGCTTCAACATGGAAATGAACCACTACGACTTCGTGCCCGCGCTCCAGCAGGAGAAGATCATCGAGAACTATAAGAAGGGGCGCGTGGGCCAGGCGGAAGAGGAAGAGTGATCATTCGCCGGTCGCCAGTCGCCAGTCATAAGAACTGATGTGAATCTCAGGGTGGCCAAACTGGCCGCCCTTGCTTTTTTGGACGGGAGCGGAGCAGCATCGGGGTTTTTGCAGGTTGACTGGCAACTGGCAACTGGCTACTGACAACTGAGATTTTGTGGCGCGTTTCGAACAATTCGAGGTTTGGGAGTTCAACCGCGGGAAGTGGGAGCTGATCGCCGCCTTCCGCGATTTTGAAATTGCCAATGTGCTGGCCCACCGCCGCACCTATCGCGTCCGGCTCATGCACGTCGTCTATGAAGGAAACACGGCAGTGCAGCAGGATGTGCTGACCGAGATCGGGGCCACGCGGCAGGATGAATAGGATCGCGAGCAGCTAACCCGGAAGTGCAAAGTTCTGCACAGGCGGGTACTTTCGTAATCTGGCGTAAAATCTCGCGACGCGGCACACTGTTCGTGATACAAAGCTGTTGCCTTCTCAAGTACCCTCCCCTTGGCTTCGCCAGTTTTCAGCCTATTATGTTCGCCTGAAGGCCTGCGCGCTTTAGCATTTCGAGCGCGCACGCGCTGGGGCGAGGCGAGGACTGTGTGAGACTGAGACAACGAGGCTTTTCACTCATCGAACTTCTGATCGTGGTTGCGATCATCCTGATCATCGCGGCCATCGCCATTCCTAACATGATGCGCGCAAAGATCGCCGCCAACGAAGCATCGGCGGTGGCTTCCCTGCGCACCATCACCACCGCTGAGACCACGTATGCGTCGACTTTTTCCACTATTGGCTACACTTGCACGCTGAGCGAACTGGGGCCGCCCGCATCGGGTAGCGCCATTACTTCCAGCGCAGCCGGTATTCTGGACGAAGTGCTATCCAGCGGCCAGAAGGCGGGTTACGGCTTTGGCCTGCAAGGCTGCTCCGGAACGCCTATAGCCGGCTACACTTCCACGGCAGCACCGCTCAACATCGGTGGCACCGGATCCCGCTCTTTCTGCTCCGCCACCCCGGGCGTGATCAATTTCGCCACCGATGGCCTGGTCGCGACCTGCCTGTCGTCGGGTATGGTAATCCAGTAGGCACTTCACAATTTATCGGCGCGATTGCGTGCCCCTGAGTTTCGTCTTACTATCGCCCCAAGGTGCCGGCACACAAAGACAACGGGGAACGCAAGCACCCCATCGCGCAAAGACCTCGCGATGGGGACCCCGCACGCATCGTTTCGGCGGTTCCGCTGGACGACGACGCGTCTTTTGAACTCAAGCTGCGCCCGCAGCGCCTGGGCGAATTCATCGGACAGCAAAAAGTAAAAGAGAACCTGGCCGTCGCCATCGAGGCGGCGCGCTCGCGCGGCGAGGCGCTCGACCACGTCCTGCTCTACGGTCCGCCGGGACTGGGCAAGACCACTCTGGCCACCATTATCGCCAACGAGATGGACGCCGCCTTCCAGCAGACGGCCGGCCCCGCGCTGCAGATCAAGGGCGACCTGACCGCCATCCTGACCAACCTCCGCGAAAAGCAGGTGCTGTTCATCGACGAGATCCACCGCATGCAGCCGGCGCTGGAAGAGTTGCTGTATTCGGCGCTGGAAGATTACAAGCTCGACATCATCATCGGGCAGGGGCCGTCGGCGCGGACGCACACGCTGGAAGTAAAGCCGTTCACCTTCATCGGCGCCACCACCCGAGCGGGCCTGCTCTCGGCGCCGCTGCGCTCGCGCTTCGGCCTGATCTTCCGGCTCGATTTTTATTCGACGGACGAGCTCGCCTACATCGTGACCCGTTCGGCGGAGATCCTGGGGGTTGGCATCGACGCGGACGGCGCGCGGGAAATTGCCGGACGCTCGCGCGGCACGCCGCGCATCGCCAATCGGCTGCTGCGGCGCGTCCGCGACTATGCCCAGGTGCGCCGCGCCGGGCACATTGACAAGTCCGCCGCCGAGGCCGCCCTGCAGATGCTCGAAGTGGACCGCCACGGCTTCGACGAGATCGACCGCAAGCTGCTCCTGACGATCATCAACAAATACGACGGCGGCCCGGTAGGATTGAATACGCTGGCGGCAGTACTGGCCGAAGAGCAGGACGCGATCGAAGAAATCTACGAACCCTTCCTCATCCAGATCGGGTTCCTCAACCGCACGCCGCGCGGCCGCACCGTGACCCACCTCGCCTACGAGCACTTCGGGCTCAAGCCGGGGCAGAAGCAGAACACGCTGTTCTAGGGCTTTACGGGATGGAGAACCCCCTACCCATGCTCCCGAGCAGAATCAAAGGGATAAGCATGGGGATTGTCCCACCCTTCGTCAAAACCGGGCGAAAGGTTGGGCCACCCGACCCCGCTTTCTAGTTGAACTGGGTTGTAAAGCCTCAATGAAGAAATTGCGAGATCATGAATAGATCTTGGATCATTGCACTCACATTCACAATGCCCGCTTTGCTCGCGATAGCTCAGCCCCAATCTAAGCCGGAAAAGGTCTGGATACCTGCCGTGTATCACGGCATTACCATTGGCAAGAGCACAAAGGAGGATGCGGTACGGGCATTGGGTAAACCTCGTTCCTTGGGGAAGGAGCAAGATACCGGAATCCCGGTTATGACCTTTGATGTTTCCGACCCCGTGCCAGGCACGATCGTCGTTTACCTCAACCATGGCATTGTCGATGGAGTGACGCTGCTCCCCAAGAAGCAGCTCACAAAAGAAGAAGCAGTTCGGATTTTCGGCCCCGATTATCTCCGGGTTCGCTACACGCCCGACGACTGCCTTACAGAGGCCGGCTCCGCCCCGCTTTATGAGTCTCCTGATGATCCAATCGAACACCTCGAGTATCGTGGACAAGGTCTGGCGGTCGTTATGCATGACGGCGGGGTTGAAGCAATTGTGTTTGTCCACAAACCGTTTGGGTCAACCCATTCCCGATGCGCCGGGAAGAAACCAAAGAAAAAGGCTGGTGACACAGGGATTCAATGACTGCCCACTTTGTACCTCGCGCAACGACCAAAACGTACGACTGAGCGTGCAGCTATGACGCACTTGTCCGCTGGCGGGTGGGCCGCCCACCCGTGAGCCGAGGAAACTCCGGGCTAGAGCCGGCACTGGCTGATGGCGTGTCTGTGGGCGGCGACGTAGCGGTAGAGCCGACGTCCCAAGCCGCGGAGTACCGGCAGTGCTCCCAAAGCTCCGACCGGCCAGGTGATCGGGAACAGGCGTGTCAGCCGCGCGACGGCATCCCAACCGACATACACTTCGCCCTCGGGTGTCACAACGTGCAGTTGCCTCAGGCAATCGTCCAGGTTGAGGGGAGGCTGGATACCGAAAAGGACTTCCGTGCTGACGGGAACCGCTTCCGTTCTGCCCTTGGTGTCGAGCTTCTTCATCCGGGAGACCCAGGTCTGGCAGGACGCGCACTGGCCGTCATAAAGGACAATGAACTTCTCTGTCCGTGGCAAAGTCTGCTCAATTGGCACACCGTTTGTTGAGGGGCTCTCGGCCATGCGCGGTACTCAGTGCTCCGCACTATAACCGGGTTGTACCGTATGCGTCTCCACCTTGGTGCTAGCTCCCGCGCCGCGCCTGATGTATGCTTTGCGCCGCCCCGGGAAATTGCCTTACTTTCTTGAGCCGGCGCTTGAGGCGCCATGGAGGAACCGTGTCCGAGACCCACGATGTAGAACAATTACTGGTCCGCATTTTTGAGTTGCTGCGCATGCACCAGGAAGCGCTGTTCAAAGCCAACCTGTCGGTATCTTCCGCAGTCGAGGCGTTGAAGGAATTCGACCCGCAATTTACGGAAGCCTACGACCGCCACTTCTGGGAGTTGAAGCAGGGGCAGCTCGGCGAGGAGAACTCGACGGCCGTTCGCATTATCGACCAGATCAAGCGCGATCTGCGTCCGCCACATGCGCCCGGTGCAGGGGCAAGCGACTAGCACGGCCGCTTCGGCGCCGCGCCGCGCCGCGCCTCTACCCCGCGGCTGGGCTGGGCATGGCTCGCTCTCTGCGGTGCCCTCGCGCTCCACGTCACCGACGAAGCCCTGACCGGCTTTCTCTCCGTTTACAACCCGACGGTGCTCGCGCTCCGCTCCCGCCTGGGATGGAGGCCGGATTGATCGCATTTGTCTGCGTCCTTTTTCTCCTCTCGCCTCTGTTCTTCCGCGCCGGCTGGCCGATTCGTCCGCTGGCATGGATTTTTGCCGCGCTCATGGCGCTGAACGGCGTGGGACACACGCTCGGCACCATCGCCGGCAGAAGCGTGGCCAGCGTCCATTTCTCGCACCCGATGCCGGGGTTTTGGTCGTCGCCGTTCCTCATCGCCGCGTCAATCTGGGTGTTGTGGGAGTTGAAGCGGACGCGTCTTGCCGCGGGCGTGGGCGTCCGCGGCCCCACAACTTAGGCGCGGGCCACGATGCAGCCCCGGCGAGGGCGCCGAGGCCTACCATCATTCAATTCGTTACAATGTCCCTCCCATGCCGGTCTCGGTGCGTTCGTTTGCCAAGATCAATCTCGGGCTCTACATCGGGCCGCTGCGCCGTAGCGGCTTCCACGAACTGCGCACCATCTACCAGACCATCGCGCTCAGCGACACGATCAAGGTGACCGTCACCGCCGGCGCGGGCATCGAGATCCGCTGCCAGGACCCGCAGGTTCCCGCCGACGAAAGCAACACCTGCTGGCGCGTCGCCGACCGCGTGCTGCGCTCGCTCCAGCGGCACGGCAAGGTGACCATCCAGATTGAGAAGAAGCTTCCGGTACAGGGAGGGCTGGGGGCCGCGTCGTCGAACGCGGTGGCAACCATGGCCGCCCTGGAGCGGGAACTGGGCGAGGCGCTTGCACCCGCCGACCGGCTCAGCATTGCCTCTGCAGTAGGCAGTGATTTACCGCTTTTCCTGTTGGGCGGAACCGTGCTCGGCATCGGGCGCGGCGAGGAAGTGTTTCCGCTGGCCGATTTGCCGGAAGCGCCGCTCGTGATCGTCAGCCCCACCACCGGCGTCTCGACCCCCAAGGCGTTCGCCGATTGGGACGAATTGGCGCGCCAGAGCCCGGAATTGACGGGTCCCGACGGTACAGCTAGAATAGACGGGTTCAGCCGCTCGGTTTTTTCATGGCTGACAGGCTCCATAGCCGGTGTTCCCGCCATAAGCGGGAACCGGGCCGAGAAAGTCGCAACGACTCCGCTTCTCGACTTCGTCCGTGCCGGGATTGAAAACGACTTTGAACGCGTCGTCTTTCCCCAGTATCCGGAATTGAGAGAGGTCAAGCGTGGGTTGGAGCGCCAGGGCGCGCAGTATGCGTCGCTGTCGGGCTCCGGTTCGACGCTCTTCGGAGTGTTCGAGTCCGGCGAAGCGGCGCAGCAGGCCGCCGATCGCATGAGCGCCGACGGCTACCGGGCGGTCGTGACGAGGACAGTTTCGAGGAAAGAGTATTGGGAGCAGTTGTTCGTCTGATTTGAAATTTGAAATTTTCAAATTTGAAATTTCAAGTCGCAGGATTGGGCGGTCGACTAATGGCAGGTCAAGTGCCTTTGGAGCACTTTGTCCAGGTTCGAATCCTGGCCGCCCAGCCAGGAATGCAGTTGCTAGTTGCTAGTTGTCAGTAGCGGGGACTAGGCCGCTGGAAGCAGTCGCCAGCAAAAGCTAAGGCTAAGAGCTAACCGGCTAACAGCCAAAAGGCTAGATATGCAGGCAGGACAGAAGACCAGCGAAGTGACGCACGGCGAAGCCAAGACAACCGTGCGCGACGAGGCGGCGACGGCCGAAAAGGACCACCAGCAACCGAAGGGAGAGCGCAAGGTGCAACGCGTGCGCAGCGACGAAAAGCTGAAGATTTTCTGCGGCACGGCCAACCCCGCGCTGGCCTCGGAGATCTGCACCTTCCTCGGCATCCCTCTCGGGCAGACGCACATGACGCGCTTTTCCGACGGCGAGGTCTACGTGCAACTGCTGGAGAACGTGCGCGGGGCCGACACGTTCATCGTGCAGCCGACCTGCCACCCGGTCGATTCGAACCTGATGGAACTGCTGCTGATGATCGACGCCCTGAAGCGCGCCTCGGCCCGCCGCATCACGCCGGTGATCCCGTACTTCGGCTACGCGCGCCAGGACCGCAAGGACAAGCCGCGCGCGCCGATATCGGCCAAGCTGGTGGCGGACCTGCTGACCACCGCGGGCGCGAACCGCTCGCTCATCGTCGACCTGCACGCGCCGCAGATCCAGGGTTTCTTCAATATCCCGGTGGACCACCTGTTCGCTTCCCCGGTGCTGGTCAGCCACTTTCGCGACATGAACCTGCCGAATTTGACCGTGGTCTCGCCCGACGCGGGCGGCGTGGAGCGTGCGCGCTTCTTCGCCAAGAAGATGGACTCCCCGATGGCGTTCGTGGATAAACGCCGCGTGGAGATGGACGTCACCGAAATCATGCACCTGGTGGGCGATGTCCATGGGCGTACCTGCGTGATTCTCGACGACATCATCGACACCGCGGGAACGCTGGTGAAAACGGCGGTGGCGCTGATGGACAACGGCGCCGACCAGGTTTACGCCTGCGCCTCGCACCCGGTCCTGAGCGGGCCGGCTATCGAACGGATTTCCAATTCTCCGCTCACCGAGGTGGTGGTCACCAACACCATCCCGCTGACGGAAGAAGGCAAACGCGAACCCAAGATCAAGGTGCTCTCCATCGCCGGGCTCATCGCCCGCGCGATCCAGTCGATCCACGAAGAGACCTCGGTCAGCAGGCTGTTCGCATAGAGAAAGGTATTTCAGTAGTTCGGTAGATCGGTATTTCAGTCCGAAAGATTGCGGGTTGACGTACCGACAAACCGATATACCGTTTTTGAGGAATTTTGACTTATGGCAATGATGGATACACTCGTAGAAGCGAAGCCGCGCGAAGCGAAAAACAAGAATGCGGCGCGGCGCGTGCGCATGGCGGGCAGCGTTCCCGCGGTCGTGTACGGCGCGGGTAAAGGCGCGGTCTCGATCAGCCTGGACCCCAAGCAGATCACCCGCATCCTGCGCTCGGAAACGGGTCACAACACCATTCTCGACCTCCAGCTCGACGGCGAAAAAACCAAGGTGATGATCGTCGATTGGCAGTACGAGCCCATCAAGGGATCGCTGCTGCACATCGACCTGAAGCGCATCGCCATGGACAAGCGCCTCAAGGTGAAGGTCCCCATCCTGCTCAAGGGCGAGTCCTACGGCGTGAAGACCGAGGGCGGAATCCTGGAGCATGTGCTGCGCGAAGTCGAAATCGAGTGCCTGCCGGCAGACATCCCGGGGCACATCGACCTCGACGTCACCGAACTCAAGTTCGGTGAGGTATTGCGCGTGAAGGACCTGCCGCACGCCGAAGGCAAGCTGGCGTTCCTGACCCCGGAGGACCAGGTCGTGGCCCACGTGGTCGCGGTGAAGGAAGTCGTGGAAGCGACTCCGGAAGCCGTCGCTGCCGACGCCACCGCCGTTCCCGCGGAGCCCGAAGTCATCAAGAAGGGCAAGCAGGAGACCGAGGAAGGCGCCGTGGCTGCCGAACCGGCCAAGGGCGAAAAGGCTGAAAAGTCCGATAAGAAGGCCGAGAAGAAGGAGAAGAAATAGTTTCGAGTTTCAGTTTCGAGTTTCGAGTTGTCGGAAGCGCGGCAACTCGAAACTGAAACTAGAAACTGAAACTCCCGTACGGCATGAAGCTGATCGTCGGTCTAGGAAATCCCGGCATCGAGTACCAGTTCACGCCGCACAATCTTGGGTTCCTCGCCATCGACCGCATCGCCGAGCAATACGCGGCGCATGTTTCCAACCGGCGCTGCAAGGCGCAGACCGGGAAAGCGAACATCGCCGGGCAGGAAGTGCTGCTGGCCAAGCCTGAGACGTTCATGAATCTCAGCGGCCTCTCGGTGCGGGAGCTGGTGAATGAGTACGCGATCGATCCTGCCGAAGACTTGGTGGTGATCTACGACGAGCTGGACCTGCCGTTCGGAACGATTCGCATCCGGCAGCGGGGCGGCACGGCGGGCCACAACGGCATGGAGTCGATCGTCGGGGCGCTGGGCGGGACGCAGGAGTTTCTGCGCATCCGCCTGGGAATTGCGCCGGACAAGCCGGTACGCGACGGCGCGGCCTACGTGTTGTCGCAACTGAAGAAGTCGCAGATGGTAGCCGTGGACGAGATGCTCGACGCGGCCTCCGAAGCGGTGAAAACGGCCCTCAGCGAGGGTCCGGCTGCGGCGATGAACCGATTCAACCGCAAGGCCGATGGCGGCCCGGCGGAGAACGCATAAAAAGTTTTTGACTGATGGCTGGAAGCGATTGCCGAATGCCATCTCGGAGAAGCAAATGCAACGTATCTACGAACTGATGTTCATCGTCCGTCCCGACATGACGGACGAAGACCTGGATAAACTGATCTCGACGCTCGAAACCCAGGCGAGCACTTCCGGCGCGACGGTAAAGAACGTGGAGCGCATGGGCAAGCGGCGGCTCGCATACATGGTGCGCGGCTTCGCCGACGGCATGTACATCCTGTTCACGCTGGAAGGCACCGGCGAAATCATCCACGAGCTGGAACGCCGGCTGCGCGTGACCGAGCCGGTGATCAAGTTCCTCACCGTGCGCGTGGACGAGGAGCAGAAGCGCCTCGACAAGGTCAAGAAGCTGCGCGACGCAAAAGTGAAAACGCGTCCCGCGCCGGCAATGGCGCCGGCAACAGCGCCGGCAACAGCGCCGGTAACAGCGCCAGTAGCGGCGCCGGTAGCGGCCGAACCCGTGGCTCCGGCGGAAACCGCCGGCGACGAAACGGCTCCGGCAACGGTTTAACTGCAGTTGCAAGTTGCTAGTTGTCAGTTGCTCGACGCAACGAACTAGCGGCTGACAACTGGCAACTGATAACTCTGAGAGGAATCATGGCTGACGAAACTACACGCACTGCGCCGGGTGGCGCTGAAGGCGGACAATCTTCCGGCGCTCCTTCGGGCGACCGCGGACCGCGTCCGGGTTCGGCACGCGGGCCGCGTCCGGCCGGGCGCGAGGGCGGACGCAAGTACTTCCGCCGCAAGAAAGTCTGCAAGTTCTGCGTCGAGAAGATTGACGCGATCAACTACAAGGACGTGCGGCTGCTGTCGCAGTTCGTTGCCGAAAGCGGCAAGATCGTGCCGCGGCGGCTGACCGGTGTCTGCACCCCGCACCAGCGGCGGCTGACCAAGGCCATCAAGCAGGCGCGCAACATCGCGCTGCTGCCGTTCGCGGGCCGTCCATAAGGATCACTGGGATGTCCCACCCTTCCGACACCAGTCAGGGTGGGGCACCCGACATTCGAAATCGGAGAGAGACATGGAAGTCATCCTGAAAGAAGACGTGCCCAAGCTGGGCGCGCGCGGCGACGTGGTCAAGGTCGCCGAAGGATACGGGCGCAATTTCCTGCTGCCCAAGAAGCTCGCCATCGAAGCCAACCAGGCGAACAAGTCCGTCATTGAGCAGATGAAGACCGCCGCCATCCGCCGCCACCAGAAGGACAAGGCGGATGCGGAGAAGCTGGCCGCCCAGCTCAACGAGGTGGTCATCACCCTGACACGGCGCTCCGGCGAGCACGATCAGCTCTTCGGCTCGGTTACCTCGAGCGAAATCGCAGCCGAACTCGAGAGCAAGGGCTTCACCATCGACCGCCGCAAACTCTCGCTCGACGAGCCCATCAAGACCCTGGGCGAGCACCAGGTGTCCATCCGTCTGATTAAGGACGTGGCCGCTCACGTGAAGGTGGTCGTCGAGAAGGAAGCGGTGGAAGAGTAGTTCGCACCAGCCTTCGTACGGATGTCATCCTGAGCGAAGCGAAGGATCTATGTATTTGTCTTGAAAGGCGAAATGCATGGATGCTTCCCCTTCGCCTTCGCTCAGGATCAGCATGACATCCGTTTTAGTTTCTCGGTATTCCGTCAGTCCACGATAAACAGTTTCACGCCTCCGGCGGTGTACGACCGGTGCGCCGGATCGCCGTCTCCGACCTGGTAACTCTCTCCCGCCTTCATCGCCAGCCGTTTTCCGTCGGCCAGTTCGATGTCCAGCGCTCCCGCCAGGCACAGGATCACGTGTCCCTTCGAGCACCAGTGGTCGGCGCGATACCCGGGCGAATACTCGACCATGCGCACGCGGATGTCGCCCATGTTCTGCGTGCGCCAGGTTGCTGTACCGGCTTCGCCGGGATGCTCCGTGGCGTCCACGCACGTCCAATCGGTCACTGCCATCGGAGATGCAGGCATTTTCATGGGCTCAGTATAGTGAATGGTGGGAGAGCGTTTGGGGTTTAAGCCGCAGGAAAAGCACGTGGGGGCAGCCGCCCTCGGCTGGCTCCACGTACTGCTATTCCAGTTTTACTGCTTTCTCTTTGATCAGCTTCTCGATGCGCGCCTTGAACTCCGCGAACGGGACGGTCTGCGTCTTCTCGCTGCCGCGGGTGCGGACGTTCACCGAATTCGCCTCCGCTTCCTTATCTCCCACCACCAGCAGGAACGGCACTTTCTGCATCGCGTGCTCGCGGATCTTGGCGTTCATTTTCTCGTTGCGCACGTCGACCTCGACGCGGACGCCTGCTTCTTTCAACTCCGCGCCCATTTTGTTGGCGTACTCGGCGTGGCGCTCGCTGATGGGAATGACCACGGCCTGAACAGGCGCGAGCCACACCGGGAACGCGCCCGCGTAGTGCTCGATCAAGACGCCGAAGAAGCGCTCGATCGATCCATAGAGCGCGCGGTGCACCATCACCGGCTGGTGGCGCTGCCCGTCCTCGCCGACGTATTCCAGGTTGAAGCGCTGCGGCAGGTTGAAGTCGAACTGAATGGTGGAAAGCTGCCACAGGCGGCCGATGGCGTCCACCAGCTTGACGTCAATCTTGGGCCCGTAGAACGCGGCTTCGCCGGGGATCAGCTTGTACTCGACGCCCATGCGCTTCAAGGTGTTATCGAGCGAGCGCACGGCCATGTCCCAGTCGGCGTCGCTACCCTGATAATGCTCGCGGTCTTTCGGGTCCCAGGTGGAAAGCTCGACCTGGTACTTGTCGAAGCCGAAGTCGCGCAGCACGTCGAGCGCGAATTGCATACAGCCGGCGATCTCGTCTTCGATCTGGTCGCGGGTGCAGAAAATGTGAGCATCGTCCTGGGTAAACCCGCGGACGCGCAGCAGCCCGTGCATCACGCCGGAGCGCTCGTAACGATAGACGGTGCCCAGCTCGCCCAACCGCACCGGCAAATCGCGATAGGAGCGCAGGGTGTCCATGTAAATCAGGATGTGCCCCGGGCAGTTCATGGGCTTGAGGCGGTAGTCGGCGTCGTCGAGCTTCATCGGGGTAAACATGTTTTGCTGGTAGAAGCCCTCGTGCCCGGAGATCTTCCACAGGTCCACGCGCATCACGTGCGGCGTATAGACGAGCGAGTACCCGCGGCGCAGGTACTCGTCGCGCATCCAGTCTTCCATCGTCTTGCGGATGATGCCGCCCTTGGGATGCCAGAAAATCAGCCCCGGCCCGGCCAGTTCCTGGATGGAGAACAGGTCGAGCTGCTTGCCCAGTACACGGTGGTCGCGCTTCTTCGCCTCCTCGATTTGCTTCAGGTGCTCGTCGAGGTCTTTCTTGCTGAAGAACGAGGTGCCGTAGATGCGCTGGAGCTGCGGGTTCTTCTCGTCGCCCAGCCAATAGGCGCCGGCGATGCTGATCAGCTTGAACGCCTTGATCTTGCCGGTGGACGGGATGTGCGGCCCGCGGCAGAAGTCCACGAACTTGCCAGTCTTGTAGAGCGAGATTTTTTCGTCGGGCTGGGTGAACTGCTCGATGAAGTGACACTTCATGAAGTCACCCTCGCCCTTGAACTTCTCCAGCCCTTCAGTGCGGGGGATGAACTCGCGCGCGTAGGGTTCGTTGCGTTGCGCGATCTCCTGCATCTTTTTTTCGATTCGCGCCAGGTCCTCGGGGGTGAACGGCTGCTCGCGATGGAAGTCGTAGAAGAATCCGCTCTCGGTCGCCGGACCGTGTCCGAGTTTGGTCTCCGGGAAAAGTTCGAGCACCGCGGCCGCCATCAGGTGCGCCGAGGAATGGCGATACACCTCCAGCGCCTCCGGGTCCCGGTCGGTCAGAATGCGCACTTCGGCGTCCTGCTCGATGGGCCGCGCCAGATCGGCCAGATTGCCGTCTACCTTAGCCACCATGGCGGCATCGGCCAGGCGCGGCGAGATGGACCTAGCAATCTCCAGCGCCGAAGTACCGCGCGGCACCTGCTTCACGCTGCCGTCAGGCAGCTTGACATTGATCATTGCGGCCGCGGAGGATGCGGCGGCATCTTGTGCTTGGGCGTCGTCAGCCATAGTGAATTCCCCGCCATCTGTTCAAATTCTTGAGTTTAGTGATGCGACCCGCAGGGGGTCAAACGAGGGCGTGGCGCTAACGTGTAGCGCGTGTTCGGCGGGATGTTCGACGGAGCTGCATTACCGAACGATTATACAACCAACGGTAGATCTTGCGTGGGTGGGAGACTAGGTGCGCTTGACACATTTTGTCAACTTCGAGCAAGCAATTCGAGTGTACACTTCGGAGAATTCGTACTGATTGAAGATGGACGGTGGACGATGGCTACGGTGACCCGCAACAAAATACCCAACTTGCAAGATGCCCCCTTTGAAGAAGTACTCCAAGTTCTCTCGCGTGAGGAGCGATTCATGGCGACGGTGTCCGCGATGAACGCCCTTCTCATCCAAAAGGGGGTTTATTCATCAGAAGAGTTCGAGGGTATCTTCAGGCAGTGGGCAGAGAATCAAATGTCGCGCCCCGTCGAGACTCGACCAGGTTGGCGCCGCTAAGTTTTCGGTTCGTCAAAACGCCGCCACGTCTTCGGCCACTTGCATTCGCATTCGGAATTACTACACAAGTGATGTAGACCCAAATCGCAAGGGGCGCACTTTCCGCCACACGGCGGCGCTGGTTTGGGGCGCGACTTCTGCTGATTCACCTTGGCTTGTCCGGGTTTAGCACTCATCAATCCTGCCTTTCGCGCGCAGGAGAAGCTAACAGCTTCGCCGCGCCTTCGCCTACCTAACAGCGCCAATTTAGCTCAATTGTATGAAAACAACAGTAGAAAGCGATGTGTGTAAGTGTGAATTAGTGTGGAAAACGTGGATAACCTGTGCGCGTTGTTGGAAATCGAGGATTTCAAGTCCGCACTGATAGCGGTGCAGAGATTGGCAACTAAATGCAATTTCAAACACCGCCTGCGTCATCGTTCAGCATACTCAGTCGACATTCGTCATTGCCCGACGCTCGGACCTGACGATCACCACCAGCCCCACCAGCGCGCCGATCACCGCTCCCGGCATGGCGCCGGCGAACAGCGCCATGTACATGTCGGTCGGCTCACCGGCCAGGTTGATGACCGAAATCGCAATAATTCCCAGCAGCCCTCCGAAGCCCAGTCCGAGCACTCCGAAGGCGAAGGTCACGACCACGACGCGTATGAGGATCGCGATCGGATTCGCCCTTTTTCGCGCGGGAACGGCTGCGGAATTCACGACGAATGCTCCGCGTGCGTGAATTTTCGCCATCCGAGAAAGAAGCAGGTCACAAACGTTGCCAGCGCCAGCGGCAGCCCGACCAGGCGCAAAAACGTGATTGGCCGGATGACCACGTCGGCCGCCTGAAGCGGTGTATTGGCGTTGTGCAGGCGCGACCACGCCGCCAGCAGCGGTATGGCCAGCATGGAGAAAAAGGCGAAGAACAGCGCCGCGCCCAGCAGCCCGAACGCCAGGCTCTTCAGGACGACTTTCACATTTTTATTGTAATCTTTCGCGTGAACCACAGGCCGGATGCGCTTTTCCTAAAGCCTGACGCTCAAAGCTCAAAGCCTCTGTAAAATGTCCTGAATGGCCGAAACCACCAATGCCGTCACGCTGGCGCCCGCCGAGGCGATCCGCCGCGCTCCCGTATCGCAGGCGCCCAACGGCGTCTGTTACGCCTACCTGGGCGAGATCACGCTCAGCCCCTCCGACTTCGAGCGCATGGTGGCCGCCGTGCCGGTTGCCGTCGCCGCCGCCCTCCAGCGCAAGGCTTATTACTTCGTGCCGCTCACGGTGATTCAGGATGAGGAAGTCGTGATCGCCGAGCGCTACGACGTCTCGCTCAGCGACAGCGCCGTCTGCCATCGCAACCTCACTCTCGGCGACGCGCAATGCGTCTTCATCTCCACCCGCCTGATGGACGACAAATTCTCCGTTGCTTTTGAGTTCTATATCAACGTGGCGCACGCCTTCGTGGAGAAGGCCGGCGTTTCGGAGCAGTTCGCCGAACTCGCCTGGCGTCATGTGCAGGACCGGGTGCGCGGCGAGACCAGCCTGGACGCTTTCGAAACCCGCAAGGCCGCTACCGCGACGACGGGCGACACCGAGCGCGCCCGCAACGACTACCTGGAGTCATCGTTTTCCGACGCCATCGCCATCTACATGCTGTCGACGTTTATCGACGTGGATTACTACGACCTGCGCGAGCGCGAGTATCCGCTGCTCGCTCCCAATCCGCTGGCCGAGCGCCTGCGGCTCGTTTCAGAATTGTTCCCGCCCAGCCCGGGGTTTGAATTCAACGTGTACTACCGGCGCAGACCGTAAGCGCTTCCACTCCTACAACCCCTCCACTTTCAACTTCACGTCCGCGTTTTTCCACGCGCTCTCGAACGCCTGCTCCTCGGCCTTGGCTTCTTCTTTCTTCCCCTGTGCTTCCAGGGCTTTGGAGAGCCCGAAGATGGACCGCGGATTCCGCGGGTTGTGCTTCAAGTCGTCGCGAAACACCTGCTCCGCTTCCGCTGCCTTGTCCGACAGCAGCAACATCCCGCCCAGCGTCTCGCGCGCGGGGGCGAACCAGTCCGGCGGTTCCTGGTAATCCAGGTTGTCTTCCTCCGCCGCCGCCTCGCGCAAATAGGTGATGGTCGTCTGGCGATCTCCGCCCGCCTCCGCGATCTTCGCTTCCAGCAGGCGCTGCATGATCCTGCCATTTCGGCTCAGGTTATGGATTTTGGCCGCTTCCGCTTGCTTTTCCACTCCGGGCTGCGCGAGCTTGAGCGCCGCAATCTCCTCCCGTGCCTGGGGCAGGCGCCCGGTCGCCGCCTGCGCCATGCCGCGCGCGTAGTGCCACACCGCATTGCTGTACGGAAGTGACGCATCGGGTGGCGCCTGCTTCAGGATGTCGTCCCAGCGGTGAAACCGTGTCATTACCAGCAGCGGCATCGGGTTGAACGCCTCCGCCATGGGCATCTCTTTCGCATGCGGCCCAACGTTCTTCTGGATCTTCTCCGCCGCCGCGATGGCCTTGGCGTAGTTCCCGAGGAATGAATTCTCCACCGCGATGAAATGCAGGTTGTGCGTGTAATACATCATCGGGTACACGCCCTGCGCGCCCGTCGCCTGGAGGAACTCCTCGTCCGCCTTCGCCGCCGCAACGTTGGTCTTCTCCGACGCTTCGTGTTCGCCGGTGCGGATGTAGATGTGCGCCGGCATGTGCACCAGGTGTCCCGAGGCGGGCGCCAATCCGGCCAGCCGGTGCGCGCTATCGTTCGCCCTCTCCGGTTGGTTCGACGCTTCCACCGCGTGGATGTAGAAGTGGTTTGCCCCGATGTGCTGGGGATCGCGCCGCAGCACGCTTTCCAGCGTGCGTACGATCTCTTCCGTACCTTCGTTTGGACGTCCCTGCTTGTCCCACAGCTTCCACGGGTGCAGGTTCATCAGGCTTTCGGCATAGAGCGCGGCTGCATCCAGATCGTCGGGATACTTTTGCGACAATTCCTTCATCGCGCCGGCGTAATTCTGCTGGATCTTCTGGTAGTCGGGATTCTTCGCGTCGGTGTAGCGCTTGGCCATGGCGGCGATGTAGTCGCGCTCGGCCTGGGTGGCGCCGCCCTCGAGCGCCTGCGCCTTGCCGATGGCTTCAAAGGCGATGCGCTCACGCCCCTCATCGACCGGAAGGTTGTAGTTAGGCCCGACCGCATACGCCACGCCCCACCACGCCATCGCCAGCTTGGGATCGAGTTCGGCGGCGCGGCGGAAGGCCCGCTCGCCTTCGTTGTGATTGAAGCCGTAACAGAGCGCCAGTCCCTGGTTGAAGAACTTCTGCGCCTCGTCGTTCGAGGTGCTGACCTTGTGCTTTACCTCGCCGAACCCGGGCATCAGCTTCGCCGGCTGGGTTTGTGCCAAGCATGAAACCGCAGCCATCAATACGCACACGTAAATCAAAAGACGGGAACCACGCATCGTTGCACCCCCCACTCATTTCCGCGAATGTAGCATCTGGTGCCGGTTCCCTGCAATTCCGCGTGCATCCCGGTGTGTCCGCAGCTAATATTCCTGAAGCCTGACAACTGATACCTGAAGCCTTCTGATGATTGCCCATCTTCACGGACGACTGATCGCCAAGCACCCCAACCAGGCCATCGTGGAAGCCGGCGGTGTCGGCTATGACGTCACCATCAGCGTACCCACGTTTTCCGAGCTGCCGGCTGCGCCTGCGGAGGTTTCGCTGCACATCCATACCCACGTGCGGGAAGACGCGATTGCCCTGTTCGGTTTTCTGCGGCCGGAAGAGAAGCAGTTGTTCGAGCGGCTAATCTCGGTCAGCGGCATCGGCCCCAAGCTCGCGATCACCATCCTGAGCGGCATGCCCACGCCCGACATGGTGGCGGCCATCCGCGGCAACGACGTCGCACGCCTTACCCGCATTCCCGGCATCGGCAAGAAGACCGCCGAGCGCATGGTGCTGGAGTTGCGCGATAAGCTCGAGCACTTCGGCGCCACTCCCGCTGCTCCGCCGGTGTCGCCGATTGAGGAAGACGTGATTTCCGCCTTGATGAACCTGGGCTACCAGCGCGTCACTGCCGAACGCGCCCTCGCCGCAGCCGCCAGGAAAGACGCCCAACCCGACTTCGACGTCCTCTTCCGCGACGCGCTGGCCGGGCTATCGAAATGAAGCTCTCAAGCACGACACTCCCATCGGAAGCAGATCTGCGCTAAGCTTTGCCTGACATGCTGCGCCGTGCCCTCATCCTCGCCCTGCTACTCGCCCTGCCGCTGGCGGCCGGCAAGAAGCCCAAGGGCGTGCCGATGGCCAGGCTGCCGGAGCAGACCATCGACATCCCCAGCCTCTCTCTCCCGGGCGCCGCGCAGCCGTGCACGAATTACGCTTGGGCCGTCGCCGTCGAGGCGATGCTGCGCGCTCAGAATGTTCCGCTCGACCAGCACTACTGGGTGCAGAAGGCCAATGGCGGCGAGCTCTGCATCGAGCCGGCGCCCAATCTCGAGCGCCTCACCCGCGCGCTCAACGGCAACTACACGCTCAACGACGGCCGCAAGGTCAAGCTGGAGACGCAGATCATCCTCGGCGCGCCCACCAACCCGGACAGCGCCATTGCCTCGCTGAAGCAGGGGGTGCCGCTGCTGGTTTTCTGGAAATCACGCGCCTACCTGTTGCGTGGCGTAATTTTCGACGAGTACGTCTACCCCAACGGCCAGCGCCTGTACCAAGTCAAAGAGTTGAGGATGCTGGACCCGCTGGCCCCGCCCAAGCAGAGCGAGGTTTCCTTCGTCAATGGGACCGACGATCCCGCCGATATCGCCGCCCTCGTCTTCGTCACTGCCACGCCGATTTCGCCACAACCCTGGCAGACCGCGCAGCCCTGGCAGACGAAAACAAAGTGGTAGGAAGTAACAAGTAATAAGTACTAAGTACTAGGTAATGCGCCGCCCCTTATGGAGGCGTGTTACTTAGTACTTATTACTTTTCTCACCGCCTGCCCCGGTGGCAGCGCGTCGCGCAGTTCCCGCACGGTTCGCTTGAACACCGGATGACGCGCTTCGGGCGCGATTTCAGCCAGCGGCTCCAGCACGAAGCGCCGCTCGTGCAGCGCTGGATGCGGCACGGTAAGCTGCGGCGTGTCGATGATGGAAGACCCAAACAGCAGCACGTCGATGTCGATCAGCCGTGGGCCTTTCGCGACCGTGCGTTTGCGTCCCATTTCTTTCTCCATGCGCAGGATCGCGGACAACAGTTGTTTGGGCAGTTTTTCCGTCTCCAGCACGACCGCGCAGTTCAAAAACCATGCCTGCCTGGTGAATTCGATGGGCTCGGTTTCGTAAAACGACGATACCGCCGCCACGTCGCCGAGCGTCCGCAGGCTTTCAATCGCGCGGTCCAGGTTGGCGGACCGGTCGCCGATATTCGACCCGAGCGATAAATAGACGGTCTTGCGCACGGACCCAGTTTCGCTCTGCCGGCCAAGGCGCGCAAGGTTGACACATTTTCGTGCCGTATCATTTAGCATACGGACATGGAACTGCGCTGCCTCCTGCTCACGCGCGATGACCAGATTATCCGTGTGCTGCGGCGGGTGCTGGAAGGCCTGGATGTCGGACTCGAGGTGTGTACCGGCGCCGACAAGGCGGCGGAGGAACTGGAACGATTTAAGTACGACGCCGTCATGATCGACTGCGACGACGTGCACAACGCCATCACCGTCCTGTGCAGCGTGCGGCTCACGGCGTCCAACAAAAGTTCCACCGTCTTCGCGATCGTGAACGGCATCACCACCGTGTCCAGCGCCATGGAGTTAGGCGCGAATCTCGCGTTGGAGAAACCGATCACGGAAGGCAAGGCCCGGCACGCCTTCAAGGCTGTCCACGGGCTCATGCTCCAGGAGCGCCGCCGCTACTACCGGCACGCAGTGGATTTGCCGGTAACGTTGCGCTTCGAGGACAAGGACACGGGAAGCCATCGCGAGGTGCTTGCCACGGCCATCGACATCAGCGAAGGCGGCATGGCGATTAAGGTGAAATCCACGCTGCCCAGCAAATTCAGGACGGCGCAATTGAAGTTCGTCATGCCCGGCGCGCGCGATTTCATCGAGCTCCTGGGCGCCGTCGCATGGGCTGACGAGCAGGGCAACGCCGGCGTCCGCTTCGAAAACGTCCCCTACACTTTGCGCGAGCGACTCGCCAACTTCTTCCGCGATATCGAGAAAAAAGACAAACAAGCGCCTCCCGCCAAGAAAACCATCCGGTAAAAGCAAAATGCCGGGACGCATCCCGGCTTCGCAAAAACCTGGAACAGTTACATCGCGCGCTCGCCGATTCCCGCCTCCGGCGCGTACGCCGTCACTCCGCCACTCTCTTCCGTCGTTTCTTCCCACAAAGTGCGGTCGCGCAATAGCTTCGATACCAGCGCCGTGTGCATGGCATGTCCGGCGCGGTCGGCGACAACGCGGCCGATAATTCGTTTCCCCAGCAGCGCCAAGTCGCCAATCAGGTCCAGCACCTTGTGGCGCACAAACTCGTCGCGATAGCGCAGCGGCCCGTTGACGACACCGTCGCGCGTCAGCACGATGCAGTTCTCGGGCGTCGCTCCGCGGATCAGACCCTGGTTGCGCATGGCCCGCTCCTGCTCCAGGAACCCGAAGGTGCGCGCGGCCGCGATCTCACGCCGGTATTGCCCGTCGGAGAGCTCGACCTCGAAGGTCTCGCTGCCAATCAGCGGATGCGGGAAGTTGATGGAGTAGGCCGCCGAGTAGCCCGGCGCCGGGTACACGGCGATGAACTTGTCGCCCTCGCGCAACTCGATCTCGCGCCGGATGCGCAGGTACGTCCGCGGGCGCCGCTGTGGTTTCAGCCCGGCCTTCAGCACCATGTCCACGAAGGGCTTGGCGCTGCCATCCAGGATGGGCAATTCCAGGTTGTCGAGTTCGACGATGGCGTTGTCCAGTCCAATGCCGAAGAACGCGGACAGCACGTGCTCGGTGGTGGAGATGAGCACGCCTTTCTTCATCAGCGACGTTGCATAGCTGACTTTGGCGACGTTGCGGCCGGTCGCCTCAATTTCGAATCCGTCCAAGTCAGTACGGCGAAAGACGATGCCCGCGCCCGCCGCCGCCGGTAGTATCCGCATGTGGACCGGGGCCCCGGAATGGAGTCCGACGCCCTCGCAACCTACCGCCGCCCGAATTGTCTGTTCGTTAGCCAACTCTTTTCTGTTGAATAGATTAAATGGCAGGGTACAAATACTGTCTGTGGTAAATCCGCCACAGGCCGTAACTATTCAGGCGCAGCCCTGTAAAGAATTGCGAAGGCCAAAACGTAAGTTGCTGAAAACACAAAAGGGCGGGATCGCTCCCGTCCTTTCAACGCACAATCCAAGATTATGCCGCTCTCCGTGCTCCGTTCCGAACTGTTCGGATCGTCACCCCTATATTCAAGCGGTTCGCATACTTGAGTAGCTTCTCGATGCTCATGTGCGAAATTTCGCCGCGCAGCAGGTTGCTGATGACGGGTTGATGCTCGTCGAGAATTTCGGTCAGCCGCTTTTGAGTGTACTTCTTGTTGCGAATCTCTTTCTGAATCGCAATCAAAATGCCGGCTTTTACTTTCAGCACCGCGGCTTCCCGTGGAGTAAAGCCCAAGTCATCCAACACACTTCCAGTCGTCACATGAGTCGGATTATTTCGATTTTGTTTTCTTGGCATGCCGCGCCCCCTCAATTCGGCTCCGTAGTTGCGTCAATCTTGTTCGTGCAAGTCTTAGGTCACGAGCGTCCGTTTTGCGGCTCTGCTTTTCAAAGCAGTGCAGAACATGAATCACATCGTCGATACGGGACAGGTAGATCGCCCGATACCAGTGCCACTCGTCAGACGTCTTCAACTCAAAAACGCCCGCCCCAATTGACTCCATGCGACGCGTGGCAATCGTTGGGCTTTCCCCCTGTTGCAGCGCGTACAGCGCAACCCCGATCTTTTGCCTGACTGCCTTTGGAAACGTGCTCAGAACCTTGCGGGAGTCACCTTCCCAGTGGATCGTCGCAAGTACTTCCACGTCGCCCGGATTCTCAAATGCCATCGGGCAGGACTTTCTTATAACAAATGTATTATAACAAGCCGGTCAAAAACCATGCAATAACGAAAGGGCGGGATCGCTCCCGCCCTTCGTCTCTTCCCGTACAACGTAAGCCTTACGCCGTTAGCCGATCCGTGCGCACACGGCCTTGGTTTCCGTGTACATCTCCAGCACGTCGTGTCCCATCTCGCGGCCCCAGCCCGACTGCTTGTAGCCGCCGAAGGGCAGCCCCGCGTCGAAGATGTTGTAGCAGTTGATCCACACCGTGCCCGCTCGCAGCTCGGCCGCCAGCGTGTGCGCCTTGTTGATGTCGGTGGTCCAGACCGCCGCCGCCAGGCCGTACACCGAATCGTTGGCGCGCGGAATCAACTCGTCGATCTCGTCGTACGCCATCGCCGTTACCACCGGCCCGAAGATCTCCTCCTGCACCACCTTCATCTTGTCGTGGGTGTTGACCAGCACGGTGGGCTCGACGAAGTATCCCTTGTCGCCCTTGCGCACGCCGCCCGACAGCGCTTTCGCGCCTTCCTTCTTGCCCGCTTCCAGGTATCCGCAAACGCGCGCCAATTGCTCGTCGCTGACCAGCGGACCCATCTGCGTGGCGGGATGCATGCCCGGACCGACCCGGATCTTCTTCGCCTGCTCGGCGACGCCCTCGGTCACCCGGTCGAAGATCGACTTGTGTACGTACAGCCGCGAGCCCGCGCAGCAGCACTGGCCGTGGTTGAAGAAAATCGCGCTCGCCGCGCCCGGAATGGCGAGGTCGAGGTCGGCGTCCTTCATCACGATGTTCGGTGATTTGCCGCCCAGTTCCAGCGAAATCTTTTTCAAATTCCCCGCCGCAGCGTGCAGGATCAGCTTGCCGACTTCCGTCGATCCGGTGAAGGCGCACTTGTCGACGTCGTTATGCGCCGCCAATGCCGCGCCCGCCGTCTCGCCGTATCCGGGGACGATGTTCACAACTCCGTCCGGGAACCCGGCTTCACAAATCAGCTCGCCCAGGCGCAGGGCCGTGAGCGGTGTCTGCTCGGCCGGCTTCAGCACCACGGTGCAACCGGTGGCCAGCGCCGGACCCAGCTTCCATGCCGCCATCAGTAGCGGAAAGTTCCACGGAATAATCTGTCCGACCACGCCCACCGGCTCACGCAACGTATACGCCAGGTAGCGCGCGCCCGGCGTGTACGGCACCGAGAGCGGAATCGTGTTGCCCTCGATCTTGGTCGCCCAGCCCGCCATGTAGCGGAACAGGTCGGCGGCGAGCGGGACATCGGCGGCGCGCGCCACTCCCACCGGCTTGCCGTTGTCCAGCGACTCCAGTTGCGCGAACTCTTCCAGGTTCTTTTCCAGCAGGTCGGCCAGCTTCCACATCAGCTTGCCGCGTTCGCTGGCGGTCATCTTGCGCCACGGGCCATTGTCAAACGCCGCCCGCGCCGCCTTCACCGCATCGTCGATGTCGGCCTTGTCGCCTTCCGCCACTTTGGCCAGCACTTCGCCGGTCGAAGGATCGTAGGTCGGGAAGGTCTTGCCGCTCTTGGCGGCCACCCACTTGCCGTTGATAAGCATCTTGCGCGGGGTCGAGATAAACGCTTCCACGCGCTGGTCCATCTGTACGCCAGTTGCTGTTGCCATTTACTTCTCCTCTACTCGCAGCGGCTGGAGTGCCCAAGGCACTGGCCGGAGTGATTTGAATTTGTGCTAGATAACGTGACTGGCAGTCCCACCCCACTTGGTGGACGCCTCGGAATTCAGCCCGCAGAGTGTACTCCCGGCGGCGCACCCTTGCAACGGTTGCCCATCCTTCCGCCGGATGCTGGCGGAGGGCGAAAATTTCCTCACCCCCGTGCGGACCCTTTACCGGCTCCCGCCCGCCGCCATCTTCGACATTGCCGCCCGCGCCTCGGCGATCTCCGAACGCTCCGACCCCACGGCGCTCTTCAGCAGCGCCGAGTAATACTTCTGTGCGACGTCCGGCTTCCCTGCCGCTTCCGCCGCTTGCGCCGCTCCAAACAGTCCGTCGAAGCGGTTCGGCGCCAACTGCAGCGCCTTTTCGTACTCCCGCAATGCCTCCGTCGGACGCTTCGCCTCCAGCAGCAGGTCGGCCAGTGACTCCTGTGCCGGCGCCTTAACGCCCTCTCCGCCCGTCTTCTCGTCGGCTTCCGCGGCTTGCTTCATCTCCGCGATCGCCTCGGCGTCCTGTCCGCGCGCGTGCTTCAGCCACGCTTCGGCCTTCTCGCGCTCCACGGCGACGATCTCCGCGATAAACGCGCTGCGCTCGGTGTTCTTCTGCCGTTCGTTGGACTCCATCTGCTTGAGGCGCGCGATCTCCCGCTCCGCCTGCTCCAGGTTGCCCGACCGCGCCGCGCCCACCGCACGTGCCCCGCGTACCACGCCCTCCAGCCATGGACGTACTTTCGCCGGCACCAGCACGGCCGCTGCCTCTTTCCACTGCCGCGTCTCCAGCGTGTAGCGCACGGCCATCGTGGCGCGCGTGTACGCCATCTCCTCGTCATCGCTCGCGGGCAGCGTGTCGAGCTCCGCCATCAGTTCCGCCGCCTTCTTCTCCTGCCCGGATTGCAGGTATGCGTAATGGAGGAAATCCATGGCGTGCATCTGATGGTCGGCGCCTCCCATGTGCATGGCCGCGGAATGGCGCGTCGCCGCGATCGATGCCAGGTTGGAATCAATCGACTCCTGCCACATCCCCACGCGGCTGAAGATGTGCGACGGCATATGCAGCGCGTGCGGGGCCGAGGGCGCTACCTTCGCGTACGCCCGCGCCGCCGGCAGCCCAAGCTCGGCCAGTTCCGGATTGTCGTAACTGTGGATCAGGTAATGCGCCACGCCGGGATGTTCCGGATTGGCTTCGAAGATCGGCTGCAACAGCGCGCCCGCCTTCTTCCGCAGTTCCACGTTCCGGTCTCCCGGAGGCGCCGCCGCCAGCAGCGACAGCGCGTAGAACACCGTCACCTCGCGGTCATCGGGAAATTTCGCATGTAGCTTCGCCATGGAGTCCGCATACGCTTCGGCGCGGTTTTCCGGCGAGACCTCTTCCTTGCGCCAGTAATAAGCGCGCATCGCGTCCACGAAGCCGCGCTCGCGTTCCGTCCGCGCTGGATTGTCGATGGCATCGTCCAACGCCTGGCGCGCCACCGCGATGTCCTGCTTCGACGGCGGGTCCCACAACTGGTGCCACCGGCTCATGGCAAAGCCCCAGTTCGCCATCGCGCACTTCTTGTCCTGTTTA
>Ga0097691_1000378_pt1 | contig 40404 bp, 43 predicted proteins | sample NGESurdeep072012_8_FD_72858 | JGI IMG/M metagenome (GOLD analysis project Ga0097691, IMG submission 72858) | Arctic peat soil microbial communities from Barrow, Alaska - NGEE Surface sample 210-1 deep-072012 | ecosystem: Environmental > Terrestrial > Soil > Wetlands > Peat ... | reverse complement strand
CCGGTACCAATACCGCCAGCTTCAGTGGCGGGGTGCCGAATCTCGAAGAACTGCGCCAATTAATGCAGTTAAGAAGCGAAATCAACGAGCTCTATACCCAAGCCAGCAGCCAGGCGGCGATCCAAGCACAGCCGCAGCAATGAAGAGAAAGGAGGTGTGTCTTTGGAGACTGGGGTGTCGAACTACGGCAAGACGGAGGCTTGCCCTGCCAGGCTGGTAGCCAGCCTGGCCACCCCAGAGGAGAAGTCAGGCATCTCGCCGAATAAGCCGCTCACCGACGCGCTCACATTTCGCAAATCTGTACCCCGCTACCCCTTCCAGCATCGACCCAAATATGCAGCAACCAAGCCCTGAGATGGGCTAAATTAGAGCTCTGTCAGGACGGGCAGAGACGCAATTCCGCGTGATGCTGGTCTTCCTGGCTATTGGTGGTGAAGTGGCGCACTCGCATCAAGAATGGTTCCTCAACACGCCGGTGCTTTGGCTGGGAGCACTCGTGTTGATTGCCCTTGTGCGGGGGCCACTGCGAAATGCGCCAGGGCTTTTGAAAAAGCCTTTGAGGTTCGCAGCCGCTAGCTGCATTGCACTCGGCGCGGTGATCTTGCTCATGTGGGATCCGGTGCTTCAAACAGCCAAGCAGAATAAGCCGCTTGGCCCACTTTGGATTCTGCTCTTGGGAGTCACCTCACTAGGTTGGATCGTTTCGTTCTTCTGGATTTTCCTTGCGCGACCAAGACGAAGGAGTGGAGCAGCCCCCGTCGCTATTGGCGGGCCAGCTCAGCGAGCAGCACCAAAACCTGTCGAAGTCGTTCGCAATGTACCGGCGGAACGGTTCGGCGATCTCGGCGGCATGGAAGAGGCGAAGGAACAAATTCGCCAGGTGGTACAGGGACATCTGCATCCAGAAAAATACGAACGCTACGGGCTGGTGAGAAATGGAATCCTTCTGTACGGTCCACGCGGAACTGGGAAAACCTTCCTGGCGAGAGCGACCGCAGGCGAGTTCGGGCTGCACTTCGAATACGTATCCGCTCCTAAGCTGCTGACCCGCTGGATTGGCGCGACTGGAGAGAATATCCAGGGAGTGTTCGCGCAGGCCGCAGGCCGCAAGCCCGTCCTCTTCTTCATCGACGAGATCGACTCGCTAGGAGGTGGCCGGCAGGACGCCATCAGCGATCCCGGCGGGGCGGGACGTGAGTTCAATAACATCACCATGGCCCTGATGAGCGCGATCGACCAATACCGTGGAATCAGCGGATTCGTGCTGATGGCCGCGACCAACCGCCTGGATGGGCTGGATGACGCGTTAATTCGGGAAGGGAGATTTGACATAAAAGTACGTGTCGATCTTCCAGACGAAGCCACGCGAGTGAAAATTCTGGAAGCGCAGCTCAGCAGGAAACCATGGAAACGCTTCGACTTACAGGAATTCGCGCGCCGGACGCCGGGAGCCAGCGCTGCCAAGCTGCACGCCTTGGTGGACCAGGCAGCAACTTACGCGCTAACGGACAACAGAAAGATCGAAGCAAAGGATTTGCAGCGTGCGTTGGACGGAAACGGCGGTAGGGACCGGCCACAACTGGAGCGCGTGGAATGGAACGATGTCGTCATCGGGGAGTCCGTCGAGCAGGACCTGAAGTCCATCATTCGCCTGCTCGAAGACCCAACGCGAACGCATTCTTTGGGGTTGCAGGTTCCAACGGGTTTGCTGTTGATCGGTCCGCCAGGAACAGGAAAGACGTTGATCGCGGGCTTGATCGCAAGTCAAACGAAACGCAGTTTCTATCCTCTCACCGCTGCCAGCGTTCTGGGCGGTGGTGTTGGAGATTCGGTCAAGCGTGTAGCCGCTGTTTTCGCACGAGCCAAGGAGCCACAGTCCCGCAATCGTCTTCCTCGATGAAATGGATGGGCTGTTGCCCGCGAACAACCGCTACCTGGCTCAGCACGATGTTCAGGTCGTCGAACAATTCCTTACGGAAATCAGCGGCTTGCAGCCGGAAAACAACGTGTTTCTGGTCGGCACGACCAATCATCCGGAAAACATCGATTCAAGGGTGCTTCGAGGCGGCCGGTTCTCCGAGAAGCTTCTGATCCCGCCTCCTGAAACTGCACAGAGAGTGCTACTGCTCGGGCTCTATCTCAAGGGCGCTCGCCTGGAACCTGGGTTAGCGGTTGAAGATATTGCCAAACGTCTCAGCGGGCTGGCGCCTGCAGATCTCCAGGCAATTTGCACGACCGCAAAGCGCATGGCTTTCAATCGAATGGCCAATAGCGACCAACTGCCACCCCTGAACTGGTCTGATTTCGAAAGGGCCACCGAGCGGGTTCGCGGGGACATGGCCCAATTGGACAATACCGGGTTGCAGTAGCCACGCACTCGGCCCCCTTTCCAGGCATTACTCCTCTCCCAATTCTTCGTTTCTCTGATCCCTCGGTCTCTTATCCCCGCTAAATTCGCGCCCGTTTGACAGCTTTTTGGTTCCGGGCTACTTTCCGTCGCACATCGATCACTTTTCCGCCGCCAATTTCGGCGATCGGGAAGGCAATCGACGAGTTTGGGAAAGGAGAAATCTTCGGTGAGGAAATTTCAGGCAGATCTCGGATGGAAGAAACCTCTGGTTGTGGCGGCGATCCTGCTGCTGGCCATTGTGCAGTTTGTGGCCGCACAGAACCTTGGCGCCGCGCCGCAGTTTAACGTGGCGGTTCAAGGGCAGACCGGCGCACAACCGGAAGGCAGCTTCCTGAACTTCATTAACTGGGTCGGCAACGTGATCGCACCGGTCGGCGCCGGCGGGGCGGTGCTTGGCGCCGTCGTGTCGTGGCTGACGGGCCGAGGCTTTGGACGGTGGCTTTTCGCGGCTGCCGCACTGCTGGCTATCTCAGGCGTCACGCGACTGATCGAGTTCTGGATCACGAACGGAACCAGCGGAATAACTTAGCCGTGCGTTCACGAGTAAAGGACGGCAAAACAACCAGGCAGCCCGCAACGGCTGAAAAGCGATGCGGGCTGCCTATAACCGGAACACTTGTTCTCGACATAGGTCCCGATTTGGGGAATAGGACAGATGGCAACTCCGCAGCTGCTCAACGACATTATCTCGGTTCTGCTCTTACTGGCGCCGTCAGCCGCGCTGCTGTCCCTGGTGATTGCCGGTGTCAGTCTGCGGCGCGAGGGAACGATGACGTTCGCCATCGGGGGCGGATTCACCAAGTGGATGTTCTGGGCAATCGTGTTCCTCACACTTCAGCCGCTGCTGAGTTGGTTCACTTCGTTTGGTGTACCCGTGCCGCTGCCCAATGGAGGAATCGCGACGGGATGGCTGGCGAATCTCCAGTCCGACGTGGCGCAGTTCGTTACCAACTTCGTGGTGCAGCGACTGGTGCCGACACTCGCGGCGTTCTTCGTATTGCGCGCCATTCTGGACGCTGCCTCAGGTCAACATCCGCTGCCGTCGATTCTGGCGGCCATGTTCCTGCTTGGCACCCAGACCACCTACAACCTGATTCAGAGCTACAACACCGGAACGCAATACGCGACTGTCGACGTGCTCGACAGTCTTTGGAATCACCTGGTCGGGACGGTCATGCCGATCGCTGCCGTTCTGGCGTTGGTGGGAGCGATCTTGAACTTCGCAACCAGAAAACCATTCCTGCGGCTGGTTGTGGTGGCGCTAGCCCTGCTCACAGTCTCAGCCATTTGGAGACTGCTGATTTCGATGATGTAGGAGAGCGAATGAACCTCGGAAACATGTCTTTCGACCACGGGATCCTTCATCTGGCGAACTGGCTGGGCAACGTGATCATGCCCACGCTCGCCGCGGCCTTCATCATCATCGCCATTTTGCAATTTTCCAAGGGGCAGGAATTCTCGCACAGCATGTATGGGGCATTGGCCTGTCTGCTGGTTTCAGGATTGACGCGCGCATTTGAAACGTTCGCGTCGCAGGCGGCCTGGAACAATCCCGATCTGTACTGGATTTCCATTACGACCCTGATCGATTGGGTCGCGAATGTGATCTTGCCGGTCTACGCGGCGTCCCAGGTCGCGGCGATGGCACTGCGATTGGGAATCTTCTCGCTGGTGCATCCCACCAGCGGCTGGTTGCGCCACTTTGTGACGGCAGCTCTGTGCCTGATGGTTTCAGGCCTGCTCCGTCTGGCGGAATTCTTCGTCGCCCATGGTACGGGAGGAGTGACTTAGGAGAGAGAAACAATGGCGCTCGATGTGACACCCATATACCGAAACCTGCGGACCAGAGTCACCTTCTTCGGACTCGAAGCAGAGGACTTGTTCGCCATTCTCGCGGTGGCGGTTGTGATGAACATCTGCGGCAGGTTCCTGAATCGCGAGATGTTCGGCCTGCCAATGAATATGGTGCTGCAGTACCTGGTACCGATCCTGAGCGTGCCTGCGCTGATGCTCTTCAAGTACGGCAAACAGCGTGGGTACTTGTTGGACTGGGTGCTGTTCCACACCAAGCCCCACGTTTACTCGGCGCTGGAGCGGGACCGGGAATTAACGCGGGAATACATCAAGGACTAAGGAGTTGGCGATGCCGTTAACGACGGAAAAGTACGAGAAGTCATTAGCTCAGCCACCGCTGTGTGAGCAGCTGAAAGTCCGTGATCTCACCGATGATCTGTTGATCCAACTCAACGGGTCATTCGTCGCCGGATACCGGGTGAGCGGCATTCACTCGTACTACGCGAGCGATGACGACAGGAACCGGACGAAGCTGGTACTGGAGGCCCTGATCCGCTCCTTGCCGGAGAGATCCATGCGATTGCAAGTGCGATTCGAGATTGCCGAAGGAGCGGGGGATTTGATCGCACGTTATAACCGGGAACAACAGAATCCCAGTGCAGTCCTTCAGGCAGTCGATCGCGAACAGTCCGACGTCTGGTTGAAGAAGAACGCAGACGGCTATTACCTGCAGCACATGCTGCACTTCTACTTCATCTGGGACCCACGCATCCACCACCAGAAGCCGGAGTTGGAGTGGAAAAAGAAGATGCGCGGTTCGAGCTTCAGCATGTCGGCCAACAAATGCATTGAGCGCAGCCGGCGGGAGCATGAGGACCTGGTCGCCGAGTTCAACAGTCTGATGTCCGGCGTTGAGGCCTCGCTGCAAGCCACGGGCATGAAGATCGAGCGGCTAACGCAAAACGACATCTTCCTGGAGGTCAAGCGCGCGCTGAATCCGCTGGTAGACGACAAACTGCCGTTTCTTCCTCCGAGAGAATCGCTGGTGTACGAGAGTGCCCGAAGCCAGATGGCTAGCGTCAACATCGAGGATGAACTCGATGAACACGTCAAGATTGGCGGACTTCTGTACTCGTTCGTTAGTCTGAAAGACCTCCCCGACGCTACTTTCCCGGGCGTGTTGCGGGAACTGGTGGTGATGGACTTCCCGATCATCATCAACGCGGAAGTTCTCCTTCCCGATCAAACAAAGGCGGTGAAGCAGTACAAGAGCCGGCTGCGCAAAATGACGGCGGCACAGAAGGACATCCATGGAGGGTTCCGGCTCAACGTGGACGCCCAGGTGGCGGAGCATCAACTGATCAAGGTCCTGCAGGAGTTGATATCAAGCTCGCTGAAATCCTGCCAGCTCAGCCTGACCGTTGCCGTCCGCACCTCACGTGCAGCCCGCAATCGCTTTGAGGCGGAGGAAGCGGAGCGCACTCTTGCCGACCGCCGGCAGAGGGTGTTGCACGCTATTGGGCGCATGAACGGCGCGCGCGGGATTCCGGAGACCTTGGCGCAAAAGCGCTTCTTCTTCTGCAGCCTCCCGGGACTGGGTGAGATCAACAAACGGGAAAAGGATGTTCTGACCCTTCACGCAGCCGACCTGCTGCCGGTTGAGATGCCATGGAAAGGGACACCCAATTCTCCGTTGATGCTGTTTGAGACTCCGTACCGCCAGCTCATACCGTTCTCGCCGCTCGATTCGGGGCTGGGCGACGCCAACATGCTCATCATGGCGAAAAGCGGCGGAGGCAAAACGTTCCTCGCGCAGCTCAAGCTGTTGATGATGGCGCGCGCGCGGCCGCTGGTATCGATTCTAGAGCGCGGGGATTCTTACGAACCGCTGGTCGATTTGATGGGCGGGCGTGTGATCAATGTCGATCTGGATGGCAGAGAGACCCTCAATCCCTGGGACCTCCCGGAAGGCGAGACGGGGCCGAGCAATGAAAAGACGGCCTTTCTGAAGAACCTGACGCGGCACATGCTCGGCGACAGTCATAACTCGGACACGTCGCTGCTGGACAACGTGCTCACCGATGCGATTACACGTGTCTACAAGCGCTGCGCAATTCGCTATTCCAATCCCATCCCGACCTTCAACGACCTTCGCGAGGAACTCGCCAACTGGCGTGACGCCGAGAAGATGCAGCGCACGATCGATGAAGCGCACCTGGCGGCGATCAAACTGCGGTCGTGGACCGAAGGGGGCATCTACGCCAAGCTGTTTGACCAACCAACTACCATGCGCCTGGACAGCGATTGGCTGTTCTTCAATGTGGAGGGACTCAGCTCCGATCCCCGGCTCGAGACGGCGATGAGCATGCTGATTGCGACGGCCATGTCTGCCCGCGCCACGGGGAAAACCGGGCGACCCAGCATCACGGTGCTCGACGAGTGCTGGTTCCTGCTGAATTCACCTGCTCTGGCCCCTGAGGTGGTGCAGCTTTACCGCACGGCCCGCAAGCGGAACTCAAGTGTGTGGGGTATCAGCCAGACGATCGAGGACTTCGTGGGTACGGAGTTTCAACCGCGGGTTCACGGGCCCGGCATCCTGAAAAACGCCAGCACGAAGATCATCGGGCAGCAGCCCGGAGACGCGACCCCGATGGTCAACCACCTCAGCCTGAATCCGGTAGCCGTCAATCAGGTCAAGGGGTTCGGCGCACCGCGAAAAGGCCGCAGCGCCGAGGTGTTGCTGGTGATTGGAGAGAAAGCCGAGACGACCCAGACGATTCGAATCGTACCTACGCCGCTGTCCTACTGGATATGCACGACGTTCCCGCGGGAGAGGAAATACCGTGCCTGGTTCCTGAAGAAGCACGAAGGAAAGCCGCTGTTGCAGTGCTACCAGGATCTGGCCAGAAAGTTTCCGCAGGGCCTGGCGGATGTTTCGCCTCTTCTGGAAGAGATCTCTGGTGAGGTGAATGGGGTAGCGCGTGTTATGGCGGCTATGGAGAAAGGAAACGGAGAACACTCAAGGCCTTGAGTGCTTCGGGAGGTTGAAGGAAATGCAGGGTCTTTTGTACATGACGTTTTTTGCAGCGTTTACCTGGTTCGTCGTGAAAGTCCAGAACCACCGGCGACTCATGGCGGTGACGCTTGCCGGAGTCATGGTTGTAACGCTGGTGGGAGCGCCACAGCCAGCACAAGCGCAGCTGGGGATACTGCAAGCCATTCAGGCAGTCCTCAATGTCATCAATGGGGTGATTCAGACAGCGTTGACCTCTATCAACACGGTGCGGACGGCAGTGAACAACCTGCAGCAGTTGGTGGCGTGGCCGCAGCAGTTGATCAATCAGGCCAGGACGCAGGTCACGCAGATGATCGGCCAGTACCGGAATCTGATGACCAACATCTTCCACATCAACCTCAACAGCGCCACTTTGCCCCACCCGCAAGCACTTGAGGCCGTTATCCGGGACCACCAAGTGAACAATTTCCAGGGTTTGACAGCGACGTTTGCAAATGTCTACGGCGCGGTCCCGGTTGCAACCGCTGCCAATCCAGGGGACCGTGCCATGTCCGACATGGACGATGCATTGGCCCTCGACAACTTGAAGACGTTGAAGGCTGGCGATCAGGCAACGGACATTGAACTTCAATCGGCGGATGCGATCGAGAATTCCGCCAGCCAGGCAGCGCCCGGTTCTGCGCCGTTCCTAACCGCGACGGCGATTACCTCCGCCATACACGCTCAGGCCCTGACGCAAAAGCTGCTGGCTGCCGAACTGCGACAGGAAGCAGCTCGCATCGCACATCGCAATACGCTTCGCAAAGAGAACGCCACCAATACGACGCAGCTGCGCGGGGTCCTCGTGAACCTGTTGCAGCACCAGTAAGGGAGAAGGAAGGGACGTCATGAAGAGATTCGCAGATCTGCTAAGAACCACTAAGAACTGGATGCTCGGCCACAAATTCCGGGCCGTAATCCTCGCCCTGGTGCTCGTGTTTACGGCACCGTGGCCGGCAAGGGCACAACTCATTTCCCCATGTTGCGCATTGTTGGTCGCAGGGCTGTCGAGCATTCAGTCGGCGTTGACCAAAGTGGTTGGAGGTGGACTGAACCAGATTCTGGGCGTGGACAAAGCCATGCAGCAGTTTCAGCAGGCGGTGGTCTGGCCGCAGAACCTGATCAACCAGGCAAGGGGATTGGTCGGAGCACTTCAGGGTAACTACAACCAGATTCAGAACCTGATGCACATACCGGTCAACAGTGCCACCTTGCCCACCGCACAACAGTTGGAGCAGGTGCTGCTTTCTCGTAACCCGAATCAGATAGCCCAAACTGCTGGCGCATACACCGCTCTTTACGGTCCTGTTCCGGCGCCCACTGCCGCATCGCCGCAGGTATTGAACATGGTGGACATGACGGATGCTGCCGCCCAGGCGGCAATGAAGCGGGCTATCGAGATCGATGCCTTGGCAGATCTGGAACTGCAAGCAGCGAATCAGCTCAACCAAAGCATTCAGGCCGCGGCTCCGGGCAGCGCTCCCATTATCGAAGCGCAGGCGGATGCATGGCTGATCCGGGCGAACGCCTACACACAGTCCGCCACGGCGGATCTGATGCGCTTGCGCGCAGTCGATCTGGCCAACGCCAGCGCCGACATCAAGATGGGAGCCACGAACACCACAAACCTGCGTCAGGCACTGGCCAATCTGCTGCAGCACCAGTGAGTCACGAAAAGGGGAAGACGAGATGCCAAGTTTCTACTTCGAGCAGTTGTTACAAACCGGGTTGAACGGAATCGACCAGCAAGGGATTACTGCGGCTGTTCTTCAAATCGCCGGGGTCATTCTCATCCTCAGTCTGTTGTGGTCGGTCTATGAAGCCTATAGCAACGGCGGCGATGTGCGGCTCCTCGGAGTGGCGGCCGTTAAGTATCTGGTATTGGGATTGGTGTTCCTCAATTACCAAAGTGCCTTTCGTGCCGTGAACAGCATGTTCAACAGTGTGGCCGATGGCATTTACAACCTCTCGGGCGGGCTAGATGCCGTTCAATCGTGGTTGAACAGCCTGTCCCAGGCGTGGAACTCGAACCCCAATTGGTTTTCTTCCCTGTGGAATCTGGTTACGGGCGGCGTCTCTTCTATTGTTGCTGGGCTGATAACTCTGATCGGCTACCTGATTCTGCCTTTCACCTACACCCTGTTCACGCTCTTTTACGCACTGTACGGATCGATCTTGTACGTGGTCGGTCCGTTTGTCCTGGCATTGATCCCGTCGCGTGGGCTCGGCCAGCTGGGCAGGACATACTTCGTGAACATGATGATCTTCCAGTGCTGGGGCCTGCTCTACGCAATCCTGCAAGCGCTTATGTCAGCCCTGCAAATCACCGATCCGATGCAGTTCAACGGCTCGTTCCTGCAAGCGTTTGTCGGCTCCAGCCAAGTCATCGTTATGAGCGTGGCGAGTGTGCTGCTGTCCATCATGGTCGCCCTGATCCCATTTATCGCAAGCCGCATCGTCCGCGGTGACATCGGCGGCACCCTGATGACTGTGATCAGTGGAGCAATGACTGCGGGAGCGGTGGCATCGGGACTGGCATTCTCGGGAGGAAGCGGCCTGGCTGCAGGGCGGCAGGCGCCATCTGGTGGGCCGCCATCTCCCCCCTCCGGTGGTTCCGCCGCTGTCAGTCAAGGTAGCGGAGTAGGCGGCCAAGGTTCGGGTGGTGTCGGGCAGGTACAGAGCTCGGGTGGAGGCGCCGTGACTGGCGATTCAAGACCACCCACACCTCCAAGTTCCGATGGAGTCAACGCAACGATGTCTGCTGCCAGTGGGGCTCCATCCACTGGCGCAACGCCTTCCGTGCCACAGAACCGCAATGATTCGTCTTCCGCTGCCGCGCAATCAGCCAGTGGCTACAACGGCCGCAGTCTTGCCGGTTTCGCGGCTTGGCAAGCCGGACACGCGATTGGCAGAACCATGCGTTGGGCAGGGATGGGTGCAGAACAATGAAAACACCCCAGTCCCGTAACGACGCCCCGGAGATCGCCAGCTTCACCAGGTATTACGAACACGATGGCATGCTGCGCGCGTACGCCAATCGCTCCATGTTTCTGGCGATCTTGTTTGCGGTGATTGCGCTCAGTTCGCTCGGTTTCGCCATCTATGTCCGCATCCAGCCCCCCACGGTCATCCGCGTTGATAAGGATGGAAATGCCGTGGTGGTCGGCGGTGGCGCACGGCAGGACCGCGCCGCACAGATGGCAATGGTGTTATCGGCTCAAGCTGCCGGCGCAGATGCGACCGCCTCCGAGGGTGTTGCGCCGACGGACCTGGAAGGCAAAGCCGTCGTGCGGCGGTTCCTCGAACACTACCTCTCCTACACGCCGGATTCGGCGCCGCGCAACCTTGCCGAGTCGCTGAACATGATGACCAACAACCTGCGGACCTTCACCCTGAACAAGCTGCGCGACGACGATACCGTGGGCAAGATCGTGGAAGACCACATCATCTCGGATCTGCGAATTCGCTCGATCGAGCGCACTAAGAACGGGCCGTGGGATTACGTCGTCTTCGGGGTCAAGGAAGTGCACAAGGTGAAAAGCGGTGCGGAAGTGACCGACCGTATCGTGGGCCAGTACAACATCCGGCTGGTTGAGGAGCGCAGGAGCGAGTTCAATCCCAGCGGACTACTGGTGGCCGAGTACTCCGAGAAGCAAATGGTCGGGGAACGGGACAACGGGCTCGAACAGAAGAGTGAACTGGACAAATAGAAGGCGCCCAGCCAGCGGCGATCTGGCGAATGCAGCAGTGGCGACACGCAAGTTTACACAGGTTTCAGGCAATAGGAGTCGAGCATGACAAGCACGGCAGCAACAGACACGGTCTCAGCGGCAAAAACAACCAGAACTGACGGCGGGCCGGAAACAACCGCAGCTCGAACGAGACGTCCTCGTGCCAGTTCGGACGAAGAAAACAATGGGAATGCGCGGTATTTCCTCGCCAAGGCAAACGGCAACGACGGCACCGTAGCGTTCGATCGGGAGATGGCGAGCGAAGGCGAAGCCCTGGTCGAGGCGCTGCGTCTCGGGGTGACCTACTACCCACTGCTCCGCCGCGTGCTGCACAGCGGCTTTGTCACACCGGCTCAGCTATACCAATTCATGAAGCTGGACTATTGCGCGTCGTCGCGCAATGCGTTTGACAACCGGCTACGACGGTTGCTGGCGCATGACCTGCTGGTGAGACACGATATTCCATCCATGAACCGCGGCGTGGTGTATTCGATCTCCCGAGCTGGAGCGTCGGAATTGGTTGGCAGAGGAGAGTATTACTCCGGATCTACTGACGTCGGTAAAGAGTCCAACGGTCATGTGCAACACGCGCTGGAGTTGAATGACATTCACCTCGTGCTGAAGCAAAACCGCACACTCGTTCGTTGGACTCCTGAGTCTGACATCCGGTCGCGCAATGAATTCACGGAAATTGGATACGTGAAGGATTATGACGCGGTAGTCGCGGTTCGCATTGGCGAACATGAACACCGCTTTGCCCTCGAGTATGAGCGCACCCAGAAAGCAAATGGGCGATACCAGGAGATCCAGAAGAGGATCCAGGCTGAGACCGACGTTCACCACTTCTTGTATCTTGTTTCGAATTATGACCTGTTGCTGTTCCTCGTAAAGAAGTTCGAAGGCTGCCGCCGTCCGGTGTACTTCGGGCTACGGCAGGATTTCCTCAGTGAGGGCCTTTGCCTGTCAGTCCAAAGCAATCAGTCGCCTGTGTCCGCCACCTTTCTCGCCGTGCTAGCGCGTGGCCTCCCCCGTCCGAGTGGATGGCGCACCTCTGCTTCGTAAAATGGAGCCCGATTTACCTATTGCCGTGGGTTTGAAGTGGGATTGGAGTGGAATTGGCGTGAATCGAACCCTTGCAACATGCTGATAGCGCGGCGGTTATCGGTTGACTATCCCCTGTTGACATCCTCAATCTCCGAAAAACGACGGATCAGTTGCGACATTCGCGCCCCGCTATTGCGATGCATTGTGGCAGCCAGGGTGACGCAGTTCTCGTACATGCTGAGCTGGCTCGTTCCGGTTAGGTGTTGCGGCAGTTGGGCGAAACTGTGCGCGCGCAAGTTGCACAAGCTGGTGCGGCGACACGCGTGAGCTGTGCGCACAGCAGTGGTTCGGTTGGGTGACCAATGTGTTCGACTATCGTTCGAACGGCGCGGCGCTATGTTGTGCACTGAGCCACCAGCATTGGTGGACACACCCATCGTCAATTGTTGTTACATACGCGCTGGTCGTTGCCGTGCTGTGCGCACGGAACGGAGCAGGCCGACTGGCAATGTGTCACTCGTTTGAGAGTCAGACTGTGTGGTCGGTCCTGTGCCGCCCGGCACACAGTGCTGTGCAAGGACGCGCGGCTGGGGAAAAGCCACTTTACGAGTAAGGCGACTGACCGTGCGTAATTAAGGAGAAATAGATTCGTGTGGCTCAGTGGCTCGACAGCTATAACCATTCGCTGAACGTAATTCGCTCAGTCCTCAGTCCTCATTCATTTGGATCTGCTTGCGGAAAGCAAAGTCGAATAAGGGTGAGGGCAGGACATCGCGAAACAGCGAGACCACCCGGGCGGTTCCATCGGGCAGATAGCGCAGGCGCGGATACTGCTCTGTCGCCGCCTCTACCACGGTGCGAGCCACGACGTTAGGGTCAACGCCCCGTGCTATTGCCTGCCGGAAAGCCCGAGCCGGATTCGATCGCGCAGAGGTGTAGGGTTCGAAAGGCGCCGCTGCGACAGTCGAGTGTTCGACAATGTCGGTCCTGACAAAACCCGGTTCGATCACGCTTACGCGAATGCCCAATTTGCGGACCTCATGGTCCAGCGATTCGGAGAATCCACGCAGAGCATGTTTGCTGGCGCTGTACGCCGCCGAATAAGGCATGGGCAGGAATCCCGCCGCGGAACCTATATTGATGATCCGCCCGCTACGTCGCTTCCGCATGATCGGCAAGACGGCACGCATCATGCGCACGGCGCCGAAAAAATTTGTTTCCAGCACCGCCCTGATCTCGTCCAGACTGGTTTCCTCGACTGCGCCTTCCAGTCCGACGCCAGCGTTGTTCACCAGCACGTCGATGCGTCCGGTTTCGCTAATCACACGGTCAACACAAGTTCTTACGGAGTCGTCGTAGCACACATCAAGTGCCAGCATAGGCAGGTCCCCACCACCGCGGCGCCGCTTGGGATGCCGTGACGTGCCATAAACCGTCAGGCCTGCGCTGGCCAGTTGTTGGACACACGCTCGGCCGATTCCGGAGCTTGCGCCGGTGACCAGCGCGACACGACGCTTGGTTTTCACACCGCCCTCCAACTCCGCCGTTTCCAATCTGCTGTCAGCTCGTGGACCGGCCCGGCAAGGCAGGGCAGAGCAGCACGGCTGTGGGCGTCGTCTGCGCCCGCAGCGGTTGGCCGCCAGTCCATGTCAGCGCTCGCAGAGCTACAGCGACCAAACCGTTCCTCATTGCCACCGCTCCCTAAGCGATAGCCGGGTGTAATGTGAGCGGCTGTGGATGCAAAGCGACTCGTGCTCATCATAATCGGTAACTGCCTCCGGCCAAAGTATAAGCATCCTCGGCTTCCTAGCGCTGGAACAGGTGGAGATGCTCAGTTATGGGCAGCGGCTCCCAGCATCACGTATTAGATGGCGATATCCCAACAACTATCTTGGACACTGGGCTGCAGGCGAAGAACAGCAGTGCAACGGGCAGGAGGAAATGCAAGCGGCAGCGGCTCGCGCACGAATTACTTCAGAAAATAGCCATTATTTCCCCGGCATATACCAGATCGGCGAAGTGTAGGCGCGGTCGGTGACCGTCATCGGAACCTCGGCGGCCATCTTGATGCCGAAGCGCTTCTGGTCATAGGCCGTCCAGCGCGGTGACGGGATCTGGATCACGCGTATGTAGTAGAACGCGCGCTCACTTGCATCGAACGCCGGGTCCCTCCAGTACGCCGAAAGCGTGGTAGCGCCGATGGTATTGGTATAGCTTGCGTTCGCCACGTCCACCGTGCTGCCAACTGACGTCTTGCATCGGCCATCCGGACCGATCTTGCGCCCGCCCGAGACCGCCACGTCGAAGATGCGCTCGTGCGTCTTACCGTCTTTGCCCAGCCAGCCCTTGATGATCTGGATGCGGTCGATGTTCGGTCCCTCCGGATCGCGCACTGCGTGAACCATGAAGACGGGTTGCTTGCCGGCCGGAGCCTTGAGGAGATTGCCGCCCATGGGCACGCCGTGGGCATAGCCGTTCGCGGCAAAGTCAGGGCGATCATTGTCCGCCGGCACGAAGTCCCAGCCCGCGAACACGCGTACGACCGGTCGGTCGCCGGTGGTGGCGTACACTTCCTTGCGTTTGAGCGCATCCCAGATGGCTTCGCGCGTATTCTCGCGCGCCCACACTCCTCCCAGTCCAGCCGCTTGTTCTTGCCACACTGAGAGCAACGGCCCTTTCTTGGGATCGTTGTCGACCATCGCGAGAGGGGTCTTCCAACGCTCCGGTGATGGCAATCCGTTGGCAAACTCACCGAAGAAGTTGTCTTCCCGCGTGGTGATCACGCCCACATGGGCATCGCTGCCGCCGATGAGGCCGGCCTGGTACGGATTGGCTCCGAGCTTGGCTTCCAACTCCAGTCCCAGCTTGAGCGCCGAGCGAACGTAGTTGCCGTGGAGCACGCTATTCTCCGCCTTCTGCATCTTGTTGAAGTTGAAGTCCCAGCGCTCAAAGTTGGCAAATTCGTCGTTCGGCGATAGGAAGGGATGGGTCTCGCCGTCACCCTTTATCTGCGTCGCTTCCAGCAGTGGCTCGTGACTGGAGCGAGCCTCGGCATAGGCCCGGTCCATAGGTTTTCCATCGAAGGTCTCCGCCGTGTACATGATGCCATTGCTCAGGTTGCCGTTGTGCGGGATAGCGAGCACCTGGCCACCCGTCTTCTTCGCGTACGCATCCATGTATTTCCAGAGGTCCGCTGGATCCTGGCTATCAAAGGTGGAAAAGGGAACGACCTGGTTCACGCGGTCCGCGTTGTCGCGAAAGATGACGGTGCGATGAAGGTTGTTGCCGCCAGGAGCGGACGTCCACTCGAAGCCGTGCAGCGTGGTGAAAACGCCCTGCTGGTTCCACTTCTCGGCTGACGCGACGGCGTGCGTCCAGGCTCCAGCCGTGAGTTTGCTGGCGTCAAAGACGGGCTTGCCGGTCTGCATCGAGACGACTGCTTCGATCGCGGCTTTGACACCCTCCTGCGGGCTCGTCTTCGACATCTCGTACCACCGTTTGCCCTGTGGGTTGGCCAGCAGATCGGGGCTGCCGGCCCGAATCTGATCGGATATGCCCATATATTCCGCATGGTCAGTGATGGCGAGCCAGTCCAGCGGACGGTCGATTTTGACCTTCATGCCGTTATCGACCGTGACTTCCCCACCAGTGGCGAACTTGAAGAGATCGTCAGGCCCTAGCGTTACGCCAAACATTCCCGCGTCGAAGGAGTACCCAGTGTGGTTGTGGGCAGCACCCCAGTACACCCGGTCAGGAATGGCGTTGTTCGCTTGGTTCGGCGCTTGCAGTGGCGGAGCCGCAGCGATTGCGACCGTAACGATCCCTCCTGTGTGCGCACCAACTACGGCAGGCGAGCCGCGGTGACGCGCGGAACGAACTGCATAAGTACCAACCACCGCGAGCCCCATTACCACCAGCGCTGCCATCAGCTTCTTGACGTTTCCGAGATTAATATTCATGAATCCTCTTTTTAAACGCGGATCTCGTGCGGAGCGATCGTCCCATACAATCCTGAGGCATTTCCTACGGCGACCATGGAGCACCAGCGAATGCGACTACTTCGTACATCCATGATTGTTCGCGGTCTTGACGCAGGTTGTGCCACCCGGCCCTTGGGCAACGCCCTTGCCATTCTTGGTCTTGGCTGTGCCGCCATTGCTGGTTTTCGTGGTGGTTACTCCATTCGAATTCGTTTGGGCGACAGCGGCATTTCCCGTATGAGGGTTGGCGACAGCGGCGCCGTTGGGTCCCTGGGCTGCGGCCACTCCATTCGAGCTCTTCACGGTGGTGCCGTTGCTCGTCTTTGTAGTGGTTACCCCGTTCGAATTCTTCTGGGCGACAGCAGCAGTGCCCGTATTCGGGTTGACGGCAACAGCCGTCTTACCATTGCTGCAAACGGTCTGACCACGCCGGTTCTTGACGCAATCTCCCGCAAATAAACTCGTAGCAAACAACAGGCACGTGACCATCGTGAGACTTTTCATTTGTATCTCCGTTATGAGACTCGCACATCTGGTCGCCAGAAAGATATCTGAAAGCGACGCGTCTCCCGTGGTTATCGTCGAAGCGACTCACTTCGCTTCTTCGATTACCGCCTCGACCTTCCCGTCACGGATCGCACGTTTGAGCGCGGCGTGGTCTGATTCGTTCTGGTCGGCGTAGGCGAAGGAGAAGGCGGCAACCGCCTTGTCGAAGGTGTCGCTCTTGCCCAAGTACCCGCTGATCAGCGCGGGCTCCCCTGAGCGCGCGTGGGAGAGCGCCAGCGAGTATCCGCAAAATTGGGTGAAGAGCGCCATCCTCGCCGCCTCGAACGTCTCGACTGCAAACTTGATCTTGACGTCCCGGAGCTGGCGGACATAGAAATGACGTCCTTTCCTCCCCTCCGTCCATCCGAGGAAGATGTCGCTGGACGGCTGCATGAGCCGGAGGCCGTTTACGACACGCTGGCCGTGGTTCGGGTAAACGCTCTTTCCTGCGAAGCCCTCCAGCACCGAAGCCCGCGCTTCTTTGACTTGGAGAATGAGGGGGTCTTGTCCGCGGGCCATCAAGAGCATCATCCAGCAGGCGGTGCCGACACTCCCGACCCCGACGACCTTGACCGCGGCGTCCATGATCTCGTGATGATCGAGCAACATGCGATAGTTAGGCGCCATGGATTCGCGGTAGCGGTCGAACGCCTGCCTGACTTCCCAGTGGATCTCCCCTGGGGTATGACCTTCCCAGTGGAAGATCGCCGGAAGCTGGTCTTTGAATCGCGACGACCCGCCCGCGTCTTCTATGAGCTTCGGGAACAGGCCTTCGGAGGTGCTGCTCTCACGCGCCTTAGCCAAGTTCTTGATCGCGCCGCGGCGGATCCCGGCATCCTTGACGCCCGAGATCAGCATCTCCGCCTCGAGAGCGAAGTACCACAGGTCGAGCACCTTCATTTTGCTGAACTCGGCCATGCGCTCGCGGTAGGACCGCACACAGCCGAGGACTGCATCCTTGGCGACGGATTCGCTGAGACCGTTGTCGCGACAGGCGACCACGACGCTCGCCGCCAGGCGCTTGAGGTCCCACTCCCAAGGCGCCGGTAGGGTCTCATCGAGGTCATTAAGGGCGAAGATGACTTGCCTCTCCGCGGTGGCGAGGCCCCGGAAGTTGACCAGATGTGAGTCTCCGCCGCACTGCACGCGGACGCCGGTAGAGGGAGTGCTCGCCAGATCCTGCGCCATAGCGAACGCCGAGCCCCGGTAGAAAGTGAAGGGAGACAGCACCATGCGCCCATGGCGCAAGGGAACGAACTCGGGTATGCGCCCCTCGTCCGTCTTCAGCACCACACGGACCGGGTCCGGCCGGTTGTGCGGCGGCTTCCATTCGGCGTGGGAAACCCGCGGACACTTATCGCGCAAAGCTTTGCCCATCGCCTTGAGCTCGGCCAGCGAGTGCTGTGCCTGAAAGGACTTGGGCTCAGCTTTGATGGATTGGCGGGACTTTGGCTCCGCGAGCTTGGCTGCTGGTTTCATGGTGGCGCTCCCCTACGGGGCCTCCAAGATGGACCGAGGTCTCCTCAATGATAGCGCGATGTTGCAAACCGCATTGATGGGGGTCACACGTTGGACGGATTGTGCCTGGATCGCGAACAATTCGGGAGTTGTGCGTCAGTTGGCAGAAACAAGGCATCGCATGGCTGTTTGTCGTCAGGAAAGAAGACCTCCGGAAAGCCAACCAATAATTGCGGATCTGTGATCTGCCAAAACGAGGTTGGCCCCAAACTGAATGTGGGAGTTGCCGAACCGGCGTACGAGCGGCATCGTTGGTGGCTCAGACCTTACCTTTCAGCGCCATCGCCGTGTAGTGGTCAATCTGGGGGTGCGACATGCATCCTTATATATAGACATCGTCCTGCCTAGCGATCTTCTTTCTGCTCCACCCCACCCTCAACCCCTAGTACTGCGAACAAAACAAGATACTTAAGGCACTTTCCCCTCCTCCGCCAACTGACGTGTGGGTCATCGGTCGCGTCTTGGCTTACAACACAACACGAATTGGGCGCACTGCCCGGAAAGGATCCCTGCAATGTTCGGACAAATGATGGTTGAACCCATTGTGCAGCTCGACCCCGGCGTCGATCTGCAGACAGCGATAGCCACACTCATAAAGGTTGCCGAAAACGTCGAGATCGTTCGTTGGATCGAGTTCCCGACGTCGGTCCTGCTGTTCTTGCTCGTGCCCGGAGACCCGGATTCTGGGGCGGTCTATGTCCTGGACCGCAAGAAAGGAACCTGGTACGCCGTGGACTTCGAGGACGAACAATTCGGCGGGTACAGCGTAAACCAGCTCGAAATGCTTCTGAAGGACTGTAACTTCCTCGATCTCATTGAACGGCCAGGACTTTGGCGGGCCGGTTTGCGGTGGGTGGTAACGCCCGGAATGCGGCCTGAGACGGCCGTTTGACAGAAAAAATATTCCGGGTTATCTAACGACACCCACATCCGAAAACCGTGTGGGGAAATGGCGAACACGAGCCCCGGACTCGCGAATTTCCGGAAAGAGGTGACGGGTTAATGGAAACGACAATCACGGCAACCCGGCAGGTCGTCGAGGATTACCAAAGGCTGTTCGTGAACCGCCGCGCCTACACGATGCAGTCCATGAGGCCGCACCCGGAAACAGGGCGGCACTACTACTTCAGGCCAAGCAAGAAAGGGACAAACATCCCCCTGATACTGACGGATGAAACCATCCGCCGGTACTTGGAAGGCAAGATCACGGTGGGCCTGTATGCCATCAACCCCTCGACCCAGCGCTGTAAATGGGTCGCCATTGACGCCGACTACAAGAACTCCATGGAGGACTTGCTCAAGCTCCAGTACCACCTGACACAGGACAGAGTGGAACCGGCGCTGGAGATGAGCAAGCGCGGTGGGCATCTTTGGATCTTCCTCGCAACGCCTTTGCTGGCCAAGGAGTGCCGAATCTACATCCATGATCTTGCCCTGAGGTTGGGTGTCCCGGTGAAGGGCTCGGGACTGGCTGAGGGGATCGAGGTGTTTCCCAAGCACGATGCCATCGGCGAAGGAGAGTTTGGCAACGCCATTCGCGGACCCTTGGGAATCCACCGTGGCGCCAATCGTCGATTTTGGTTTTATGGCGCTGATTACAAGCTTGAGGACCAAGTGGGATACCTCAACCGTCTGCGAAAAGTTACCGAGGAAGAATTGCGGAGGTTCATCGCCGGGAAGGAACGGCCTGAAGCAGCTATGTCGCCACGTCCTCAGAAAGGCTTTCGAGCCGAACGAAAAGAGGGAACTGCTCGTTCAGAATTTCGCATTTTGGAACACGTTGGTACCGTGCGGAAGGTCGGCCGGAATTACGTCGCACGCTGTCCATCTTGTGCGGACTCTGGACACGACCGGAGCGGTGACAACCTGGCCATCCTGATCGACGATCCCCGCTTTTACAAATGCTGGGCTGGATGCACCAAGGAGATGATTCGGGTTGCCCTCGGCTACCCGATCCGCGTAAGGCATTCCGCCTGACACAAGGAGAGTGTTGTTGTCATGAAGCAGAAGCGATTGCCAAATGCACTGGGACTGAGACTCACGCGGCAAGCGCTGCGGGTGTTGAAAGAACGAGGCATCTTCGCCCATTCGCCGGTGAGCCTAGTACACCAGCACCTGGCGAAACGCTATGTGGTGCGCGGGTTGGAATCGGGCGGCGCCGTCGGAGACCTTGGGCGATACGTCACGTTCACCACAGAAGATGGCCGGCCAATCGAGTGGCTGCATCCGGTGGAGGCCATCGGAGTAAATGGATTACACGCCGTCATCGTGGCACCAGTGCTGGTGCGAGTTGAGATGCTGCGCAAGGGAAGGACCTACGAACTGCTGATCACCCAGCATCGACCGGGTGCGACCAACGATGGAAAGCGGCCGCCACTGGAAACAAGACTCCTGTTTCGGGGCATTCACGGTCGCTTGGATCTGGATTTGTCCGGAAACGACAACGACAAAGCTGGCACGGTTCTCCCGACGTTCTATTCGCGCGCCGGGGAGGAAGTCAGGATGCCGAAGCGGTTTCGCCCGGTGGTACGCGCCATAGTCGGTGCGGTTCATTGCAATGGCTGTTTCCATTGCCACTATGTCAGACCGCCGCAGAAGAAAGAGGATCGGTCGTGCGCCGCGGAGAGTGTCACAGCCTGACATGGCTGAACGGAAGGAGTGAATAGCGATGCATAGCAAGATCAAGAACTACGCGCTGGTTTTCTGTCTGTTTGTGTTTTTGTTCGTAACCATCGGAGGCGGCCTGCACATGAACCCGGGCGGTGCATTCCTTGCCGCAGCGACCGGCACTCCACTGGTGATTTATGCCTTTCGTCGCGGATTCAACGGGGCCTCTGGACCAGAGGTTCGGGCCGACTCTCCGAGTAACGAGGTTGCTTATGTCAGCAGCAAGACAGATAAGTCCGATTGACGAAGGCACGACTGCACGATCAGACAACGACGCGGAATCACCAGAACGCTCCGTGAATCACAGCGAGAGCGCGGGATTGGAATCGTCGCCTGCAGTTCGTCGGCATTTGCCTGACGAACGGCGGGCACTTACCCATCACTTCTCCATCGCCGGGCAGGAGGGATACCTAACGGTCGGAGTTTACGAGGATGGCCTGCCAGGAGAGATTTTCATCACCATGGCAAAGCAGGGCTCGACCATCTCGGGGCTTATGGATTCGTTTGCAACTGCGGTATCACTGGCTCTGCAATACGGGGTACCCCTCGAGGTGTTGTGCAGCAAATTCACCCATGTGCGCTTTGAGCCCAGCGGTTGGTCCGGAAATCCAAAGATCGGCTACGCGAAATCGATTGTCGACTACGTGTTCCGGTGGCTCGAACGGAAATTCATCACCGGTGATCAAGGCGAATTGTTCAAGGCCCTTCCGATGCCCATTCAGCCAGCGACGGATGCCAACGGTACGGATCCGGTTGAAGCGCTCGCAGAACTTATCCAGATGGGAGATGCGCCCGCCTGCAACATCTGCGGTTCGCTGATGGTGCGGAGCGGAACCTGCTACCGCTGCGGAACGTGCGGAAGTACAAGTGGGTGTTCGTAGCAAGTTTCTCATGTCAGCAGCCTCGTTGTTGCTGCGCCGCCTTTTGTGGGTGAACGTTTGAAATGAAACTGGCGTTCGTTTAGGTGAAACTGGAGACCTCATGAGGTGAAACTGGGGGCCCATCAGAGGAAAATGCGTCGGGATGCGCCCGCACAGGATTGCCGATCCGCGACGAAGCTTGGCATCGAATCAGGTGCGCTCATGGGAAGCCGATCTTTCGCCAAGTGAAGCTGCCGAGAGGGGTCAGCTACGGAGTCGAGCGGTCGGCAATCGAGGTCGTATTCCCGGACACAAGTGCGTCTATCCAGACTAATCGAGATGCATGCCCTCCGGTTCGCGTCAGATACGACTGCTCGATAAAGGCTTCGTCGGTGTGAGCCAGGTTAGGCCACAGTCGGCGGCAGATTTAGCAGATGCCGCGGGCGGAAGAAGGCCCCTTCGAGCCGGTCTTTGCCGAAGACGCGCCGCAGCTCGGTATAGCCAAAAAATGGAACCAGCACGACGAACAGTAACGCGGTAATAATTGCGGTTGCCGTCCAAGATCCCTCGGCACCAGAGGCGATGGCGGCATAAAACGATTTGCCGTGAAACATGCCGACAGCGGTATGTTCGGCAATCTTGAAACATGCAAGCAGGATACTGAACGCGAACGATTTTAGAAGAGTGGGATAAATCAGCGGTGCATCGCGAAGCTGCTCGGCAAAATGCAGTTCCTGTGCAAACAGCATGATCTTTGCAAGTGCCAGTGCGTTGAGAATGGCGAATCCGTGAGGCGCAAAGTCGATGTTATGCTCGGCGAGAATTACAACCTTATAGACGGTAAACAGGGAGAATACGACCGCAAGATAGAAAGAGATGAATAGATATTCCATCATCCCTTGAAAGGCTTTTTGTTTTACGGTTCGCTTGGCGCCATTCATGGTCTTGTCTCCGCGCACGGTTGCTGCAACTGTTGAAGTATAGGCGTCATTTCCGCCGAATATGAGGACGGATTAACCATGAGGGCTGCTGTCCGCTCAATTCGGATGTCCTAGCCACGACCACTGCCACGCCACGGATAGGTTCCGATAATTCCCGCCAAACCGTGCGTAAGTTCCCTCGCTGTAGCTGGCTTTTATCGACTGGTGCTTGTCCAACCGAACCGACCCGGTGACTCCGATGCGTGAGCCCGTCTGCTTCGTCTCCAAGTTAGGGATACCGTTCAGACTGGTGACGCCGCCGAACCAGAAATTGCCGTCCAGCGATACCCAAGTACGGAGCTTCCAGTCGTAGCTAAGGTGGCCCTCAAAAGCCCCGATCGGTTGCTCCCCCTGCTGATTGTGTCCTGTGAAATAGCTGGAATTGAGCGTGTAGAACCAAACACCGCCGTAAGCATCCAGTACGATTTTGCCCCAACGCTGCGAATAGCCCAGCTCCGGCTTAAACGCCCACCGGTTCCCGCCCCAGTTGATCACCTTCGCTGGGTCATACTGCCCGGTAGGCGCGATTACTTTCAGGCTTACCCCGATGATCGTTTTCTGCTTCCACTTGTGGAACTCAGCGGGTTCCAACGGCGGTCCGCCCTTCAGATTCACCGCCAAGCGGTAGGTCGAGTCCACCAGTCCCGAACGATAGATCTGTTCCGCCTGCGTTTTGAGATCGCCCTGGAAGGTTCCCACTGCATACGGCAGCGAGGCCGTCACGTTGGCGAAATGGCCAAACATATCGAACGAGTGGTACAGACTGATGACAGGGACGTTGTATTTGCCGGTCGCATTCGTGACTGGGACGGAGCCGTTGAACAGCAGACTGCCGTCGTAAAAACCGTAGGTCAGCGTTAGCGCATTCGCGTGCAGCGGAGTCAAGACGTAGGCCCGCGGTGCGAGGTCCTGGGCGCTCACCACTTGCACCGCAACTACTGCGATGGCAAACAGCCACGCGAACTGGAAGGGGGTTCGCATTTCTCTAGGGTGTGGGTGGTGGAGGCTCGCCGGACGTGCCCTGCTGCTTGTAGGCACTGACCAACAGCGCCACCGTGATCGCAACGTAGAGAACGCCCGTGACTCCTTCCAGGGCTGCCAGCATGCGCACCTCGCCGCTAATCGGAACAACATCGCCGTAACCGATTGTCGACAGTGTTACGAGACTGAAATACAACAGCTCGCTTCGACGGTTCATTTCAGCAGCGCCGGTGTGCTGGATCGATCCCGGCCACAAGATGTCAATGGCAGAATAGAGGGCAAACCATTGCATCCCCAGCAGAAGGTAAATACTGATTGCTGTGTAGAGGTGCGCATCGGTGACCGAGCGGGCGTTCTTCAGGTAGGGGAAGAGGCCGTACACGGTAAGCCCAAAAAATATCGTTAGCAGCGCCCATTTCAGTCCCACCAGGGCTGGCATGGGAAAGAGTGTGCTCACCACCGCAACCAGGACTGTGAACGCCATTAGAAGACCAGTCGGCCACACCCAGCCCTTTCTCTCCGAAAGGCGGACCGTCGCTAGGAGGAGCGGCGTGAACATCAGTACTCCCAGAATCATGCGTCGGACGTCGCCATGATCCAGCACTGGATACATCACGATGACGAGCACCAGCGATAGCAAGAGGAGCAAATCCGGCCGAGATTGTGCTTTATCGAGCATGGCGCATTTCCAGCGGGCGCGAGCAGGGAGTTACCCCTGCTCGCATACCGTTCAGATCAGGAACCGCTTATGGAGTGTAGCTGCAGGCCGCGTCATAGCCGCAACCTTCGTACGTGTTTAGAAACTCGTCCTGCGTCACCCACGCTTTATGGTCCGGAGCCGGCGGCGAAATGGTAAGGTCGCGATCGAGTACCTTTGTGCGAAATTTCCAGCCCGCTGGCAGTTCCTTGTACTGGCTGCCGAGGTCCTTGATGCTGTCCGCAGTCTCGCCCTTATTGACGAAGTTGGTCCAAGATTGCATGACCAGCACCTTACCGTCGCCGATGTCGATCAGATAGACCCGCGATCCCTTCTTGTACAAATACTTGTCCTCGCGAGTAATCTGACCGGGATGGTAGTGGCCCTGGCCGACTGCCGCTTTCATAGCTGCCGCAGGTACGGCCGCCATCCAAAGGAACTTGACCGGCCCGAATTTGCGCTCGTCGCCCACCAGACTGACGGTCAATTCATCCCATGTCCAATGACGGCTGGGGTTGAGGAATACGTCAATTGCGCCCGTTTCCTTCATGATCTGCTCTTTGTCCTTGACGATCTCGGCGAATTGTTCCGGGCTACAGTGGTCTATCCCGGTCGGGTTGTAGAAGTTCGCGACAGCGTTTTCCGGCGATGTTCCCATGATGGGAGCAACCTCGCAGAACTCGTAGTTGGGGCCCTTCGCCTTGATGTGCTTGCCGGGGGTGACGTGCTGCTTTAGCTGTGCGGCCATGTTCTCCTCAAGGGTCTGGCCGAAGGCCGCGTTGCCGAGAAGCACCGCAATGGAAATGGCGGCCAGAACCGCAAACCTCTGAACCTTCTTTGCACGAAATCTCATAAGACTCTCCTTATTGATTTTTATTGAAAGCCCGAGCCATCTCGGGGGTTGATTGCGAACTACGGCACACGCTTCGCCGGCGGTGGAGTCCAGCTACCGTCCAGAATCGATGGTGGAGTGTTCGTCGGCCAATATAAGCGCATGACCAAAACGAATTTGCCTTTCGGCGCAGGCAGCCAGTTCGCTTCTTTCGCCTTGCCCGGCGACTCTGCCTGCAGATACATGTCAATCGAGCCGTCCGCGTTGGTGATGAACTTATTGCGCTGGCTCAGCTCGTAGCGGTTGATCGCGTTCGGCGCGAAGAAGAAATCCGGATCGTACAGGGTGATTGACCAGAACGCCTTGACTGGCGGAAACTGCCCCTTCTCGAAGTGCATGACGTACTTGTGATCGGAGCCGTTGTAGTCGTCGCCGCTCGCGTCCTTCTGCGAGAGCGGATACACGGCGTCCTGCGGACGGTTCCAGCCCGGCCCGAGCATGTTGCCCATAGCGCGGAGCGGATAGTCAGTGCCCCAGTTGCCAACGCCGGAAGTAAAGTACAGCCAGCCGTTGGTCGTCTTCTGGTCTTTCAGCAGCTTGACCATTTTCAGCAACGCCAGCTTGGGAACCGCCTTGATCGCCTCTTTGTCGAAGCCGCTGAGCTTGCTGGGATCGTAGTCCTGGCCCGGGACCAGGCCGATCTGCGCCATGCGGGCGACCAGAGGTGCGTCGGCGGCGGTCGGAGGATTAGTCTTCATTAACTGAGCGAGGCGAGTGAAATAGGCGTCGATGTCCAGCCCATCCACTTGCTTGCGCACCGCGGTCTTCATGTCGAAGTTAGGATCGACCGTTGCGGGCGGAGGGGAGTACGGCTTGCCGTACGAGCTGAGTGGGACGACGGAGAATTTGTCCTGCAAGGCATGTACTGCTTTGTAGTCCTCGGGCGTGCCAGTGCAGTACACGCGGCCCAAGACCCATACCATCCCTGTGGCGGACTTCACTTGCGTCACGCCGGGCGGGAGAGTGCCGGTCCAACCCGGGCCGGTGATCGCATACATCTGCGCCTTATAGCCCGTCGTTGCCGGACTGGCCACGCTCATTACCTCGGAGTAGCCGTCGAGCATGGGAATGATGTAATAACGGTTGCCCATGTCAGGAATGCCCAGGACCGACGGCTCCTTGGAGACGTCCAACCAGGCCTCGGTGTAGAGCGTGTCGGCGTTCGGGGCGGCGCAGCAGTGGTTATCCACCGCCGGATAAGTGCGCATGCGGATCATCTGCCCCATCGGAGCATGCTCGGCGTCGGGCACGGCGACATTTGTCTGCTGCTGGCGCGCGACGTCGAATGTCATCAGCGGATAACCGTACAAGTACGCGTCAACCGCGGTGCTGACTGCCTCTTCCACGCCCGGGTTTTTCGCTTCTTTATTAGAACTGCACGCGACAATCAGAACCGCGAGCAGTACCGCCAGACATAAGGCCGAGCATTTGATGGACTTCATGAGTCGTAACTCCGGCTGCGAATGAATTACGCTACTGTCCCGCGCACACTTCCACGAGGCGTTAGCCAGCGGGCGGCGTAACGTCTACCCTGCGAGTTAAGGGCATAACAGTGCGACCGCCGGAAATCCGGCGGCACACGGCTCACTGCGAAAGTGAATTCAGTATCTTCTGCTTCGAGGCGTTGTATTCGCTTTCTGTGATCAACCCCTGCTTGTAGAGCGACTCGAGCTCCTGGAGCTGCTGCGCCGGAGACTTTTGCGAAGCGTCGGCCTTGCTGGCAGCCGCAGCCTGACTTGCCGCTGCCGCCGATGCTGCCGCCGCCTGCGACGCGGCTGCCGCTGACTGCGCTGCCGCAGCCGAAGCTGCCTGCTGCTGCTGTGCTGCCGCCTGTTGCTGTTGGGCAGCCGCCTGCTGCTTCTCCGCCGCGCTCTTTTCTGTCGAGCCGACTACGATCGCCGTTCTCCGAACCGCCCGCCGCCGGACACCGGCGATGGCCGAACTCGGAGGCGCGTACATCAGCACGACGAGGACGCCCAGCAGTACCTTCAACAGGGCGGACTTTCTCAATGGGTTTCGCATTATGACACTCCTCTTGGTCCAGCGTTAAGACTTCTTGCGGATGTACGTGAGCTCCATACTTTCGAACATCTTGCCGGTCGCATCTGCTTCCCATAACTCCGTGACGTGATTCCCGTCGGGGGACATAGTGAGCCTCATTTCGAGCTTGGTGGGCTTAAGGGTGATCGCGTCATAGATGGTTGCGGTCAGCTTTGCATTCTTACCGTCGGGATCCATGTTTCCTGTGTACCACTCCATGCCGGTGCTGCCAGTGTCCATGTAGCAGGCCACGTACTGCCCCTGGACGTTGTCAAAACCTGCGTAACCGATTCCGCTGTAGGCCTCACCCAGGATGAATCCGGAGAGCATCTGTTGTATGTAGCGGTGGCCGAGCACCCAGGTGGCCACCGCAGTCGCCTTCGACTCGATCGGAGTCTGGGCAGGGCCGATCCACACCTTGATCTTCACGTCGAACGTGCCCACCATAAAGTCGAGCCTCTTCTGTTGATCACCCGGCTCCATGGCTGCATCCATTGCTTTCACGATCGCTTTGCTGTCCGCCGGAGTAATCGCCTCCTGCGCACCTGCGCAGGCAGCGAGTCCGAAAGCTGACAGGAAAATCAGCGCGAAAGACGCTGTAATAACCTGCAAAAACTTACTCATTGGTGCCTCCTCAACTTCTGTTATCTGCAATTAGAAAGCTAATTACCTGACGCCAGCGCCGCGACCACCGACCCCCACGCCATGGAAACCGGCACCGGCACCGCCGCCCACTCCGATCGAGTCAATAAACAATGCGGTTGCGCCACCGTTGCTGGGAATCGTGCCCTTGATGACCTTGTAGCTGTAAACCAAGTCATTTCCATCAACCACCGGATGACTGATTTTGACGACCACAACCGTACTGTCTGGCTGCCCCGGCTCATATACCGAGAGAATCGCGTTTGGCGGGTCGCTGCTGAAATTGTCAGGGCCCTCGGCCTTCGCCCATTCCGCCAGATAGTCAGCCATCTTGAGATGTCCAGCGATACGCTGCGGCCGATCGGAGAAGTACAGTGTCTGCTGGTTCACGTTCACCAGCCGGAAGCTATTCTTCGCCGCGTCTACTTTGAGATCTTCCGCACTCTGCACGAACATGAGCTGCGTTTTCGAAGATGCAGATGGAGTGATCTGGGCCGCCGCGGTGGACAGCATTGCTGCCGCGAATAGAAATGCTGCGAGGGTGTAATTCAACCACTTGTAGAATTTGTTAGCGGTCTTCATAGGTCATTTCTCCTTCTGTTTCGGCTTCGCGGCTTCTCAAGTTCTCAATCAGTTCCATAGATCTTGTACTCGTCACTTCATTGAAGCTGATCTTCGGCTTGCTCTGTGCAAGATCCATAGCGTTTAACAACGCCAGGTACGAAGTAGACCGAATGTGGCTGCGAAAACTTTGCTCCGACTCCCATTTCTCCTCATAGAGAATCGTGCGGTTCTGATCCAGCTTTTCGTAAACCCCGCACGACAAACATGCCGGGTTATTGAGTAAGCCTCGCTCGACGAATTGAAGAATCTCCAGCATCGACTTCCGTTTCCCGAGACTCGGCTCCAGTTCTATGCACGCGACGATCATCCCGGGCCTCTCTTACCGGACAACCAGGCATAAGCTTTCAACTGCCGCGCAATAAATGAATGTGCTGTCCTTGTTGATTCATATTGCAGTCTCATGGCCACAGTGGAGGCTGCCGGAAGAATGGTTGTAACTGGCAGGTAGTAAAGGGGAATTACGTTTGAAGGCTTACTTGACGTGGGAGGCCGAACAATCGAAATAGGACGGTATATCGTCCTCAGGACGACATGTCGTCCTTTTCCGTGTTGGTGGGGATGTTCAGTCGACGCATAGCCGAATACAAAGTGGAAGGATGCATGCCCAACTGGTGGGCCGCTCCATCGGGTCCTTTGATCCGCCAATGCGTCTTTTCAAGAACCGACAGGATGTGTTGGTATTCGGCTTCCTTCAGTGTGGCAGAAGCGATGGCATCCACAGTCTCCGGCATTTGCAGATTGAGATGGCCGCCATCGCTGAGGATAACCGCCTGTTCAATCACGTTCCTCAGTTGGCGGATGTTCCCTGGCCAAGAATAGGATTGCAGTAATTGCACGCTTTCCCGGGTAATCGGTCCGATCTTTCTACCCATTCTCTGTGCGAATTCTTGGACGAAAGACCTTACGAGCAGTGGAATGTCCTCCGCGCGTTCGCGCAAAGCTGGCACGTGAATGGAAAAGACGTTGAGACGATAAAACAAGTCTTCCCGGAATGTGCCGCCCTTCACTTTGGCCCCCAAATCTCGATGAGTCGCGGCGATGATTCGAACATTTACCTTGATTGTCTTCGGGCCACCGAGACGTTCAAATTGGCCATCTTGCACGACCCGCAGCAGTTTTGCCTGCAACTCAAGAGACAGCTCCCCAATTTCATCGAGAAAGAGGGTGGAATTGTCGGCCAATTCGAATCGACCCATCTGTTTGGTCAAGGCACCTGTATAAGCCCCTTTTTCTCGTCCGAACAGCTCGTTTTCAATCAGGCTAGAAGGTAGGGAGGCGCAATCTACCCTTACCACAAGCCGATCCTTGCGCCTGCTGAGGTTATGAATCGCACGGGCTACCAATTCTTTGCCGGTGCCGGTCTCGCCCGTGACAAGCACGACAGAGTCCGTCGGGGCTACTTGTTCGATCCTTTGAAATACTTTCTTGAGCGGCTTGCTTTGGCCAATGATCTCGTCGAAGTTTCCCGAGACCCTGACCTCCTCGCGCAAGTAGTCCGTTTCTGCCTGCAGGCGGTCTCTTAATGCCTTCAGCTCTTTTTCCAGTACTTTGGATTTGGTGATGTCGATGATCACACCCATCAGGCGAATCGGCTGATCATGCTCACCTCCTTGCCGGCGGCCACGCGCGGCAATCCAACGTACACCCCCGTCCGCCAGCACGACGCGGTATTCAGTAGAGGATTCGTTCCCCGACTGAATCGCGTCCCGGATGTCTCGCAGAATCGTTTCATGGTCTTCGGGATGAACCACGGCTAGGAACTTTTCCAAATCAAATGCAGCGGCTGGCGGCAGACCGAGCACTTCGTATGTTTTGTCCGTCGCCCAAATATGACCGGTGTCGGGATCCAAAGTCCACAATCCGGCGTCAGCCGAAGCGGCAGCGAGGCTCAGGCGTGCTTCGCTCTCCCTCAACTTTTGCTCTGCGTTCTTACGCTCCAGCGCGTTGGCGAATACTTGCGCGATGAGTTGCAGCCTTTCCTGCAGCGGCTCCGGCCAATCGCGCTCCTCTTTTGTCGCGTCGAAGCTCAGCACGCCAAACACTGGGCTACCGCCTGTAGATAACGGGAACCCAACAGCCGATTTGATGCCGTAGGAACGACATGTCTCCTGGTCGCGAGCTGCTGCTGCCGGAAGGTCTGAGACCCTTTGGAAACAGACAATCTCCTTGGCTGTGATCTTCAGCAGCATCCAGGGAAAGAATTCGGCCCCGTTCATGCGATCCGGTGCAGGAGGTAACTCCGGATTCCGATAAAGGTGAGTGAGCAGCAACGCATTGGGATCCTCTATGTTGGCCTGCCATAGCGCTGAGTGATCGATCCTAAGACACTCGCAGATGGAACGCTGAGCGTCTTCGATTTCACGGTCTACATTTGCGGCGGGAACGCTCACGAAACGCGCAAAAACATCTGAAATAAGGGTCTCAAAACGAAGGCGTTCTTGCAGTTCGATCTGGCCTTCCGGTTTTGATGCCACGACCATATTCCGGACCTCGAATAGGGCGATTATGTTGCCGCAACCCTGAGCGGATTCACGAGAACTCGTGCCCTGATGACGACCTGAGTTGAAGCACTCAGTTTAGCCCTATTCTTGGGTTGACGAAAAGAGGCCTTCCGGAGCGCCGACAACTGATTGTGGATTCTTGGTCTGCCAAAACGAAGTTGGCCCCAAACCGGCATGTGTGTGTCGGCGTTTTCATCTCATGCGTAAATTTGTGGCGATACTTTCATCTCATGGGGTCCGCATTCTCATCTTATGGGGGGAGGGTCAATCTAAGTCGCTGTTTTTACAGCCCCGCCATTCTCACGTTATGCGTAAACCCACACGTCGAGCGTTGGGCGATAAATGGCGCTAACATTACGCAAGTTGCGTTACGCATCTTGCGTCACGGAAGTTGAGGCGGAGTACCCATTTGACCGACGAGAGGAGCAGAAAAGTGAGTAGCAAGGATCAAAACCCAGAGAGGACCCGAACCTTGGTCCAGTCCGACCTTGAGATCATGGCGGGCGCACCGGTGTTTCGTGGGACGAGAGTCCCCGTTTACCTGATTGCAGACATGATCGAGCAGGGGACGCCGATCGACGAGATCCTGGACGGCTACCCGTCGCTGACGCGCGAGATGGTGGGGTATGCAGAAATCTACGCGACTGCGAAGTCGCCACCGGGCCGGTCGCCGGTACAGCCCTGGTCCGGGACGAAGCCGTTAGGACGGAAGAAGGGGAAACTGCGGCGTGTCACGTAAGATTCGACTCGCTGGGGGGAAGGGTAAGCATTATGACGGCATAGGGGTGCTAAGGCTATGACGATACAGATCGAACTCAACCCGGAAATCATGGAGCGTCTTGCTGCGGAGGCCGCGGCGCACGGCATTGCAGTGGAGGAATATGCGGAACGCCTGCTGCGGGAGGCTATTGCCACCCGCGCGGAGCCCCAGGGGCAGATTTCTGTTGCAGAACTTAACACCATGCTCAACGCGATTGCGGAAGGCTCGGAGAAGTTGCCAAAGGTGCCCACCTCGGCACTCACGCGTGAGAGCTTCTACTGAGAATGGCTGGCTGTTTTCGTTCAGTAACCTAGAACAATGCACTTGACGGCATTATGCCTCACAGGGCATAGTAGGAATATTCGCATGACGAGATGGACTGTTTATAGACAGCTCATTGCCAAAGCCGATGATCGATTTGATGCGCATCTTGACCGTCAAAGAAAGAAGGAAAGGACGTAGTTCATGGCTAGGAACGTGAACGACATTATTGAGAGGCTCAGCGCCGCGCAGCGCAAGAAGGTCGAGACCCGCGCGGCTCAGCTGATTGCCGAGGAAATGACGCTTCGGGAGATTCGGAAGGCGCGCAAGCTGACGCAGCAGAAAATCGCCAAGTCTCTGCGCATCGGACAGGAAGGCGTCTCAAAAATTGAAAAGCGCAGCGACCTCCTGATTTCCACTCTGCGGGAGTATGTCGAAGCGATGGGAGGACAACTCTCACTGGTGGCCGAATTTCCAGACCGACAGCCCGTAGTTTTGTCGGGGATTGGCGATGACGCCCCAGACCCTAAGCCCAAAAAGAAGCACGCCCGTGCCGCTGCATAACACAATTCGGTAAGAGGGTGCGATTCTGTGCCTAGATGCCAGTCCGCGAGAGCGGTGCGATCTTTGCGCACCCGCAGTTCGCGAAATATCCGGTCATTCCTGATTCTCCCCTGATTCTTCCACCTGAACCATTCTGACTAGCATTGCGGGCCAACCATGAAGCCCAAGGCCGCATGCCTCGGGTCAGCGCCACTGTTTGGTTGTCAAAGACCTCGCCTCACCACTCTCGCAATCAATCTCACATTCTCAATAAGGAGGCTTAAACGCCATGCAGAAGGTTCTGTTGATCGGAAATCTCGGCCGTGATCCTGAGGTGAAGTACAGCCAACAGGGAACGGCCATCGCACAGTTCTCCGTCGCCACCACGGAACGATGGAAGGACAAGGACGGCGAACCGCAAGAACACACGGAGTGGTTTGCCGTGAAAGCCTTCAATCGCCTGGCTGAGATCGCGGGCGAACACCTTCACAAAGGCTCCCGCATTTATGTGGAGGGCCGGAAGCGCACCGAGTCTTGGGACGACAAACAGACGGGTGCCAAGCGCTACAAGGACCACGTCTATGCCGACAGGATCGAGTTCTTGGATTCAAAGGGCAACGGCCATGCAGAAGCTACGAGCGCCACCTACGACGAGACAGCAGTGACGGACCAGGACGTGCCGTTCTGACGAACGATCACGCGACGTCTCCTCTACAGTGTCTCGTGCGCGGACGCCGCCCGATCATTGAACGCCTTGTAGAAAGTGTCGTAGTTCCCGCTCGCCTCGGCGCGCCGCAATGGCTTCACCCGCTCTACGCAGATCTCCGTCGCCTCGGGGGAGTGCTTGAGGATGTGCATCACTTCGGAAATGAAGTCCTTCAGCGGCAGCGCGTTCGGATCCGTGAGCTGCCCCGGTCCCAGCAGCTCCGTTTGCACATACGGCGGGACCAGTTCCAGTACATCGACCGATGTGTGCTGCAGTTGATAGCGGAGCGATTGCGTATAGGAATGGATCGCGGCCTTGGTGGCGCAGTAGGTCGGAGTCACCGCTAGCGGCACAAATGCCAGCCCGGAAGACACTGTCATGATCGCCGCCCGCGACTTCGACAGCAGCATAGGCAGCAATGCCGCGGTCAGACGGATCGGGCCCAGCAGATTTGTCGCCACGATCGCCTCCGCATTATCTAGGCCACCGCTTTGCACCGACTCCGTCCGCATAATGCCAGCGTTAAGAATGACTACGTTCAGGGCAGGATAATCACGCTTCATCTGCTCGGCGAGGCGAGCAATCGAGTCGCCGTCGCTCATATCGACCACGGCAGCCTTCATGCCCGGATTGGCTGACACCGTTTCTTCCAGCGCCTTCTCTCCGCGCCCGGCAATAATCGCCTGGTTCCCCTCGGCGTGAAGAGCCTCAGCAAGACCGCGGCCAATCCCCCTTCCGCCTCCAGTAATCAGGATAGTGTTGTCCCTCAGTTGCATGACGCCGCCCTCCCTCTCTCCACTACATCACGGCGTCATGATATCAAGGCGGGCGGGGAAGCTTCCGATTCGTTAACCTACGGAATTTCCTGTTATCCCTCGCTATCGTATGAAGTATGGAATGCTCCTGAAGCGTCCCGAGGCGACCATCATTTCCCGCGCACGCGAAGGCGATCTTGCATCAAATGGCGACCTCCCAACCACCGAGTGGTCTGATGGCCGCCGTTACCGATGGGTCGGAGTTTCGCACGTGTGGTTTTCATCGCAGATCGCTGTGAGGCACGGCGATGCGGTATAGTTTCCCTACCCAATCATCGGTAGGACAAGTGCAATGACCACACGGACCTTTTCTTCGTTCGAGGCTTTCTTTGCCGCTAACCTACATTCTGATTTGCGGGGGATGATTCTTGGGCGCAGACGCGAAAATTGGGTGATGACCCAACTGGCCGTCAATACCTTGAGCGTTCAGTGGGGGCGCGCAGGCTCCAGCGTTGTCGTCGAGGGACCTGCCAAGCCCGGCGGCGTTTCGATTTTTATCCCAACCGAAAGTTCGATGGGAGTATCGGGCAACGGGCATCGATTAGGCGAATCTTCTCTGATGATCAATCAGCCCGGCGACGAATTCTGCATCGCCAACGATTCATCGAGGCCGTGGTTTTCTGTCTATATTCCGTATGAGACGCTCGCCGGCGCCAGCGGAGACGGAACTACACCCGTCCCGCTCATGCATGGTTTTCTCCAAGTACCGCTCGCGAGGATTCAGCGCTTTCGTTCTGTCATCGGGCAGTTCGGCGAAGCGGTCCACGGAGCGGCTACGGACTTTGAATCAGCCGCGGCCCAGAGGGCGGCGGAGCAGAAGTTGGTACCGGAGATCCGCAACCTGCTCGCCGTGTCGCAAGAAGTTGAACCCACGCTCGGCCGCCACGCGGTTCCTCGGGAACAGATCATTCGCAGGTCTATTGATTTTGTCGAGCAGCATGACGGCGAGTACCTGTCTGTGGAACAACTCGCCTCCGCGGCCGGCGTTTCCGAGAGAACCGTTCGTGATGCGTTTCAGCAATTCTTTGGCGTAGCACCGGTACGATATCTGAACCGGAGAACGCTCCACCAGGTTCGCAAAGCGCTCAAAGACGCTGACCCTTCGGTGGCGACAATCACCAACATCGCCGCTCAATTCGGTGTTTGGCAGTTGGGACGTTTCGCGCGCGACTATCGCCTAATCTTCGACGAACTCCCTTCCGACACACTGCGCCAGTTGTATTAGCACAACTGACCAGCCTCGTTTTCGAAGTCAATTGACTGCATATTCGCATGTGACCCACAGTTCGCACGCAAAATATTTCTTCATTTTTGCCGAAATTGAATAGCCAACTTCAAGTTTCGCCGCCTACGCTTTCCACACACGCTAATACACATGTGATTCGCAGTCGTATCGCTGGTGATATGTCTGGGGAGACAAACGCCATGATCAAACTAGAGGACATCGGGTCGCTAACGGATTTTGCCCGAAACACCAAGGCACACCTGAAAAGGCTCAAGCGGACTGGCCGCCCCGAACTATTGACGGTCAACGGAAAGGCTGAAGTGGTCGTACAGAGTGCTTCTGCGTATCAGCGATTGATCGAGTCGCTGGAAAAGCTCAACCGGAAACAACCTGAAGGAAAAACACGATGAAACGAAGCTTGCCCTTCTCCCTGTCCCTGATTCTCTTGTTGAGCTTGTCGGCGTTCCCGCAGCAGAACCTGACGCTTATCGTGGCCGGCCAGCCGGGCCAAATTCCGATTGTCGAGATGAACGGCAAGTCTTATGTGGACATCGATGCGCTGGCGCGTCTCACGAACAGTTCCGTTAGTCTCAAGGGGAATCAGGTTATCTTGACCCCGCTAGGTTCGGCCCCGAGCACGCTGGCGGCGGACCACGAACCTTCCGCGCCTATCGGGCTGCTAAAGTCTGTCGCCGAGAGGCAGCCAGCGGATCCCGAGCCTTCGGAGCCCGCCGCGCAAGCGAAACCAGCCACTGCCGAGCCAGGTCAAGCTCCAGCGGCCACCGCATCGGAAGCGGCCCGCACGGCAGAGCTGGCAAAAGCCGCGCAGAACCCCGTAGCTAACATGATCAGCTTCCCGATCCAGAACAACACCAACTTCGGCATCGGCCCATATTCGCGCGACCAGGACGTCCTGAACTTTCAACCCGTCATCCCTTTGCACATTTCGAAAAACTGGAACTTGATCACCCGTACCATTCTGCCCGTCATCTGGCAGCCCAACCCTTCGCAGCCGAGCCAGGGTTGGTATGGACTTGGAGACCTGAATCCCAGCCTTTTCTTCTCTCCCGCTAAGCCCGGCAAGCTGATTTGGGGCGTCGGGCCGGCGCTGGTTTTTCCAACCGCGACCGCGAACGAGTTAGGCCAGGGAAAGGTCAGCGCGGGCCCAGGTGTGGTCGTCCTGACAACCCCGGGCCATTGGGTCATCGGCGCTCTGGCCAACAATGTTTGGTCATTCGCCGGCACGGGCAGCCGTCCGCCGGTCAATCAGTTCCTGTTGCAGTACTTCATTAACTACAACATGAAGGGGGGCTGGTACGTCACCACGGCGCCCATCATCACCGCGAATTGGAGAGCCAGCAACGGCAACGATTTGACACTTCCTTTCGGTGGCGGCTTCGGCAGAATTATGAAGATCGGCTTCCAGCCCACCAACCTCCAGCTTCAGTTCTTTGGCAACGTCAAGTACCCCGCGGGGACGTCGCCGTGGGGCATGCGGTTCCAAATTGCGTTGCTGTACCCCAAGTTCTCCAAGGCGCAGGAAGAGGAAATGCTCAAGATGAAACTCGAGCAACTAGAAAAGGAACAACAGCAGGCGGCGCCGAAGAAGTGATCCTACAGTTGGCGTTAAGGAGATGTTCTCTCATCGCAACCCTCCCACCGAGGGAGGACAACCCGGAAGTTCGTAAAGGAGAGTTGTATGGACTTAGGAGCAAACGTTCGAAAAGTGACGCTGGGCGCGCTCGCCATCTCCAGCTTTTTGCTGGCTGGTGACGTCACCAGCGCGCACGCGCAAGCTATCAACAGCGCGAAGCCACCCAACATCGTGGTCATCATGGGCGACGACATCGGCTGGATGCAGCCTGGCATCTACCATCGCGGCCTGATGGTCGGCGAAACCCCCAACATCGACCGCATCGGCCATGAGGGCGCGATCTTCATGGACTATCTCGGCATGCAGAGCTGCACCTCCGGCCGCAATGCGTTCTTCACCGGCATGTATCCGTTGCGCACCGGAATGATCCCGCCGCAACTTCCCGGCAGCCCGTCGTATCTGCGGCCCGGCACCCCGGCGTTGGCGAAGTTCCTCCTCGACCTCGGTTACACCACGGGCGAGTTCGGCAAGAACCATCTCGGCGACCACACCGCTGCACTTCCTACAGCGCATGGCTTCCAGGAGTACTGGGGTTGGCTCTACCACCTGGATGCGATGCAGCAGGTAAGCTTCCCCGACATCAACAGCAGCCCGACGGTGCAGGGCATCGCGCCGCCGTGTATGAACACCCCCGTACCCGGCCTCAAGGATGTACCCGGCGCCGTGGATCCCCGGACCACGACCTGCCTGACGCCGCCGCGTCCGGTTATCTGGTGTCACTCCTCCGACGGCACCGAGAAGAACCAGACCTGCAAAGACGAAGGGCCTCTGACGCTTGATCGCACGAGGACGGTGGACGAGGAAACCTCGGCCAAGGTCATCGACTTCCTCGATCGCAACGACCCCAAGAAGACCGGCAAGCCCTTCTTCGTCTGGTACAACCCGGCGCGCATGCACGTTACCACCGTGCTGTCGCCGAAGTACGAAGCCATGATTGGTGAGACGGGCGGCAAGGACTGGGGCCTCAACGAAGCCGGCATGAAGCAGATGGACGACAACATCGGCTACGTCATGAAGAAGCTGGAGGACATGGGCCAGTTGGATAACACCATCCTGGTTTTCACCACGGATAACGGGGCTGAGACGGTCAGTTTCCCCGATGGCGGTATCACCCCCTTCAAAGGCCAGAAAGGCGAGGCTTGGGAAGGCGGCTACCGCTGCCCGATGGTCGTTCGCTGGCCGGGTCACATCAAGCCGGAAACAGTAAAGAGCCAGATGTTCGCGGCCCTCGACTGGGTGCCAACGTTGGTTGACATCGCCGGCGGCCCTAAGGGCGACGACCTGAACAAGCAGATCCAGGCCGGCAAGTATCCCGGCATCGTCAAGACCATGCTCGACGGTTTCGACCAGCGTGCCTATCTCGAAGGCACGTCGGATAAGTCGGCGCGTGATGTCTTCTTCTACTACTCGGGCTCGACGCCATCCGCCGTCCGCTATAAGAATTGGAAGATGTATTACTCGATGTCACCTGGGGGAGCGACCGGCTGGTTCAAGCCCCTCGAAACCTATCACTGGACCCTGGTCGCGAATATCAAGCGCGACCCATTCGAGCAAGCTGTCGGCTTCGGGGAAGCGAAGTCAGCCGCAGGCTTGGGTGGTCAATTGGGCTCCCCAAGCACAGCTTACCTGTACGACTGGAACATGCTGCCCATCGGCCAACTGTTGTGGACGAAGGAACTCTATTCCTTCAAGGAGTTCCCGCCGCTGCAAACGCCGGAGACCTATAACCTCGATGGCATCCTGAAGCAAATGGAAAGCAACAAGGGGGATGACTAGCTCGGGAAGGGCCGCGAGGCCCTTGCGAATTCCTGAAAGCTCGGACTCGCGAGAGTCCGCCTAACTGAAGTCGGGAGCGAGGAAGGCAGCTCAGCTTTCCTCGCTTTCCATTTCCGCCCCGCCGGGCCGCTGCCCGACACACTGTGCTCCTGACGCGTTCCATCAGCAGGAATGATGACGCAACCTCAGAAGACCCTTTGGCGTTGGGCATTCTTCATCGGCTTCGCGTGCTTGCCCGCGTTCGCACAACAGGATGTCCAATTCCTGCCGGAAGTGAATGCCTATCTAAAACTGAATCCCGTCTTCCGCGTCTATGTGGAGGCTAAGGACGACCAGGACGGCGGTGATTCGGCGCAGGCAGGCGTAGGTCCGAGCGTTCAGCTCTTCCTGAAACCCTTGGCCAAGCTCAAGAAAATCAGAGCGTTCGATCTGGACGATGCGAAGTCCAGGTTCTTTGTGTTGGAAGCCGGGTACCGCTACATCGGTGCGCCGAACACTCCAAGCGATAATCGAGTGTTGATGGCCGCCACCTTCAACTTTCCCATGAAAGCCGGATTTAGCGCATCGGACCGCAACCGCGCCGACCTCGACTGGAGAAACGGTAATTTCACCTGGCGCTATCAGAACCGACTGGCGCTTGAACGAACGGTTTCCATAGGCTCCTTCCACCATATCCCTTACGTCGCCGTCGAGCCTTTCTACACGAGCCAGTTCAGCAAATGGAGCACCACCGCTCTCTTCGCCGGTAGCCTTTTCCCTGTGGGCCGCCATGTAGAATTCAACCCATACTACGAGCACGAGAACAATACCAGTGGGAAGACGAACCATCCGGAAAATGCGGTTGGGTTACCACGGCCTTTGCCCGTCGATCCCACTAACTCACTCCGTGGACATTGAGAAATCCGGCTCGGGCTGGCGGTCGGCGACCGCGATAAATAGCCGCAGCAAAAGCCATAAACTTCCGTTCTAAATCCGCCAGCAGCCGCCCGTGGTATCCAATCCAAATCCCGCCAACACATAGTTCGTATTCCTAAATTCACAATCGAGTTCAACAAGTCCTCAGGTACCTGAAGGAGGGTGCCTCGCCATGCCAACTGAAGACAAAACGACATCTGCCTCGGGACTAGAAGTGAACAAGCTCCTTCTGGAACTTGAAGTCCCGTTTCCACCTGACCAAGTCCGGTGGCGGGTCACCAACACAACCAACGACAAGAAGCGCGGTCAGGTCGTGCCGTACGCCGATTCCCGCGCCTACACTGACCGGCTGAACGCGCTTTTCACGCCACAGGGCTGGACCCGCGAGTACAAGGTCCAGACGATGACCAATATCACCCGCATAAAAAAGGGCGAGAGCATCCTCTCCGGCAAGGTGCTGGTCACCTGCACGGTCACGGTCCTTGGCATTGGGTCGCATTCAGGCACCGGAGAAGAATGGGCCGACGACGATAACGGTATGACCTCAGCCGACGCGCAGGCATTCAAACGAAGCTGCTCCTGCTTTGGGCTAGGCCGCTACTTCTACGACATACCGCCAATCTGGGTCGACTTGGACCAGAACCGCCAGCCGATGAAAACGCCCGCATTGTTCGCATGGGCCCTTCCGGAGAACTGGCGCAAGGGGATGCGGCCGCCGGGCAAGAACCGGAACGGAAATGCCAACGCACCGAACCATGGCATTCGTTCGAACGGGGGCAGCAACGGC